>Ga0209035_10000004_pt1 | contig 112681 bp, 108 predicted proteins | sample MarorgKNORR_S2LV_6_FD_188220 | JGI IMG/M metagenome (GOLD analysis project Ga0209035, IMG submission 188220) | Marine microbial communities from the Southern Atlantic Ocean, analyzing organic carbon cycling - AAIW_A/KNORR_S2/LV (SPAdes) (version 2) | ecosystem: Environmental > Aquatic >... | reverse complement strand
TAAATTTTGATCGTCAAAATAAAAGTGAAGAGTCAACTATATCAATTCAAATTATGAATACCTCTAACACATCTATAAAAGTTAAAGCCATTGAAAAAATTGTTGGAGATTGGGTAATTAAAGAATCTTCAAGTATGTATATCAAAGACGATGCATCTACTATTTACTTTCCATTAGAGATCCAACCTAATAGCTCTGAGCTCATTACATATACATACAGAAAAGAATGGAAGTAATGTCCATTTATGGAACTCAATAATTCTTCTAATTTATTAGAAACTCCTATTCAATACATTAAGGGCGTTGGTCCAAGAAGAGCTCAAGTCTTAGAATCTCTTAATATTCATACCATTAAAGATCTATTATATTATTTCCCAAGAAAATATCTAGATAGAACATCAATACAGCTAATAGGCTCTATAAAAACAGATATGGATGTTAATATTGTAGGTAGAGTGAAGTCTGTTAATTTAAGAAAAATGAAACGCGGCAATTTTCTGACAGCAACACTTGCAGATCATACTGGCTCGGTTAGATTGATGTGGTTTAATGGATCTGATTATATCTATCAATCTCTAAAAGAAGGAGATTTATTAGCTGTTCATGGTAAGGTAGCTGACTATAAAGGAAGCGTTCAAATTGTACATCCTGAATATGATAAATTGAATGCGAATGAAATATCTCTCAGTACTGGATTTGTAATTCCCGTATATCCTTTGACCGAAGATTTAAAGAAGTCAGGTCTTGATAATAGAAACCTGAGAAAGATCATTTATCTTGCTTTAGAGTCTCTTGATAGTATTGAAGATCATTTTGACAAAAAACAGCAAAAGGAATTTGAAATTTGCTCTCTAGAGTCTGCATTAAGAAATATTCACTTTACTAATAACGTTGATAAATTAAACGAATCAATACATCGACTTAAATTTGATGAACACTTTTTCTTACAAATTCTTTTAGCGTTAAGAAAAAAGAAAATAAAGGAAAATCGTTTTACTCCAATAGGATTTAAGACTAAATATTATAATCAAATATTTAAAAATTTGAGTTTTGAATTGACTGGTAGTCAAAAACAGGTTCTTAGAGAAATTATTGATGATTTTTTATCAGAAAATCCAATGAATCGTATGATACAAGGGGATGTTGGTTGTGGAAAAACGATTGTTTCTATTCTAGCTACCTCTGTTGTAGTAGAGAATAATTATCAAGTGGCAATAATGGCACCTACTGATTTATTAGCAAAGCAATTATACAGAAACTTTAAATCAGAATATGAAAACCTTGGAGTAGAGTGCTCATTGTTAGTTGGTAGCTTGAAAGCCAAGGAAAAGAAAGAAGTACTTGATTCTATTAAGAGCGGTAAATCAAAGATTGTTATTGGTACCCATGCATTATTCCAGAAAGATGTAGTCTTTAAAAATTTAGGATTATCTATTATAGATGAACAACATAGGTTTGGAGTAAATCAAAGACAGTTGTTATTAAAAAAATCTACAGTCCCTAACTTAATGGCAATGACAGCAACACCTATTCCAAGAACACTAGCTATAACCTATAATGGAGATATGGACTTGTCTACCATTGATGAATTGCCAAAGAATAGACCTGATGTATTTACTTCTCATATTGAGAAAAAAAACTTAGACACTGCCTATAATTTTATTCGCGAAAAAATATCAATAGGCGGTCAAGCAATAGTTGTATACCCTTTAATTGAAGAGACTGAAAAACAAGATCTTGATGCTGCATCTGAATCTTATGAGTTATTAAGACAAAATATTTTTCCCGACTTAAGCGTTGGATTGATGCATGGAAAATTAGATACAGATCAAAAAAATAAAGTAATGGAACAATTTATGAATCATGAGATTGAAATCTTAGTTTCAACTACAGTAGTAGAAGTTGGTATTGACAATCCAAATGCTTCTGTCATATTAATTAATAATTCTGAACGCTTTGGTCTCAGCCAGCTACACCAATTAAGAGGGAGGGTTGGTAGAGGAAAACTTACTAGTTATTGTATACTATGTAGCGATAGTGAATCTCCGAATACAAAACAACGTTTAAGCGTATTAACTAAAAGTAGAAATGGATTTGAGATTGCCGATGAAGATTTAAAATTGAGAGGTCCCGGAGAATTTTTTGGTGAAAGACAAAGTGGATTTATTAAATTTAGGATTGCTGATTTAACTACTGATGGACCAATAATTAGAAATGCTAGAATGAAAGCTTTTGATATTATTCATAATGATGCAAATTTAGAGGCTCCAATCAATAGTTTGATTAAGCAAAGATTTGAAAATGAATATTTAAAATTATTTTTGAAAACAACCGTTAATTAGAGGAAAAAAAATGACAACGAAACCTTATACAGAAAAACAACTTTTTGATTCACTGATTTCTCAATCAGTATATGGTGTTTGGATTGCTTTAGGAAAAATACAAAATCCAATGACCAATGAGATGTCAGTAGATTTAACACAAGCATCTATTCAAATTGATATGTTAGATATGATGAATAGCAGAATGCATGCTAGTCTTACTGACAAAGAAAAAGAATACTTTGATAAAGTATTATCTGAATTAAAAATGAATTATATAGAAGTTGAAAAAGCTGAAGATGCAAAACCTGTAGAAGTAGAAGCTGAAACTACTTCAGAAAACAGTGATGATTCAGCACAAGAGACTATAGAAGAATCTGAAAAATAAATTGAGCTTTTTTACAACTTATAGTAAAAAATTAGAGAATCTAATTGCTGGAATTTTATTTCTGGTTACCTTTGCTATTTATTTTTCAACAATGGCACCAACAGTATCTTTTTGGGATACTGGAGAATTTATTGCTACGTCGCATATACTTGGCATCCCTCATCCACCAGGGAGTCCATTATTTCTATTAATTGGTAAGCTCTTCACATTGATTCCAATTAGTGCAGATATTGCTTTTCGTATGAATATATTTTCTCCATTAATTAGCGCTGCTACGATTAGTTTATTATTCCTTATTTGTAACCAATTTATTGATAGACTTGATAGTAAAGATGATGTAAATCATTTTAAAATGTGGTCTTCATTGACTGCATCACTCACCTTTGCTTTTACGCATAGCCATTGGTTTAATGCAGTAGAAACTGAAGTATATGCATTGAGCGGTTTCATGACAGCATTAGTAGTATATTTAATTTTAATGTGGTCAAAACATAAAGACAAAGACCACAGTACAATGTACTTGATGGGAATTGTTTATGTCATTGGTTTAGCTACTGGAGTACATTTATTAAATCTGCTCACAATCCCTTTTATAGGATTAATTATTTATTTTTCCACCTCCAATTTTTCAACTAAAAATTTGATAATTACATTAAGCTTATCATTACTAGCCTTTATTGTAATACAAAATGGTATTATTAAAGGATTTCCGACCATTGTATCAAAAATAGGATTTGAAGGCTTATTGCTGCTGATAGGGATACTATCCTATTTTTTATATAGAAGTATTAAAAATAATAAGACAATTTTTTCACTCGTATATATGTCCTTATTTTTAATTATTATTGGATATTCAACCTATTTGGCAATCTTTATTCGTTCAGGACAAAATCCTAATATTGATGAAAATAATCCTGAGACAATAGTAGAAGCTACTTCTTATTTGAATCGTGATCAGTATGGTTCAATGTCATTACTCCCAAGAAAATTTAATAATCTTCCATCAAAAATTTCTATAGTAGGCAGTCCTGAATATCCAGATTTTCAATTTTCTAGCAGCCAAAACTATAAGTATATGACATATAATGTGTCTGAACAGGCAAGCTTTCTATTGACCTATCAAATTAATAAAATGTATATCAGGTATTTCTTATGGCAATTTGGTGGTAAGGGACCTAGTAATGATTCCTTTGTTTCTGATTTTGGAGCATCTTCAAAAGAAGATGGCGTAGATTGGAGACAGTTTGGATTGCCGTTAGCGTTAATTATGGGGTTATTTGGCGCTTATTTTCATTTTAGAAAAAATAAGTATGATGCATTCTCATTGCTTGTGTTATTTATCATGACAGGGATTGCAATTATTTTTTATTTAAATCAAGACAGTCCTCAAGCCAGAGAAAGAGATTATTCTTATGTAGCTAGCTTCATGGCATTTTCCATATGGATAGCTATAGGAATTTTTAGTACGATTAATTATATAAGTGATACTTTATTAGAAAAATCTATCAAACTAAGAGCATCTTACTTTATGATTTCTATGTTTTTGGTTTTTATTCCATTAAGGATGTTAATTGCAAACTATGAAGAGCATGATAGAACTGGTAATTATATCGCGTGGGATATGGCATATAATATGTTACAGACTTGTGAGCCTGATGCAATCTTGTTTACTAATGGTGACAATGATACTTTTCCTGTTTGGTATTTACAGGAAGTAGAAAAAATTAGAACGGATGTAAGGGTGATAAATTTAAGTTTACTGAATACGCCATGGTATGTTACTCAAATTAGAGATCAGGATAGTCCTTTTATCTTTATGAATGATAATGAGATTCAAAATTTAGATTTTAAAAAATGGTCATCTAATACTATTTCTATTAATGCTCCTATAGACGATTTAAATCTTGAAGGTCTTATTGAATGGGAATTAAAACCCACCTACCTTGATGTAGCATTACGTATTCAAGATCTTATGGTCCTTAGAATTATCAAAGATAATAATTGGAATAGGCCAGTATATTTTGCTGCTACAGTATCTCCTACTAGTATGCTAAATCTAGATGATTATTTTACAATGGAAGGACTAGCATATCGATTAGTAAACAATAAGTCATATCCAATCAATCAAGACAAGATGACTAAGAACTTATTATCAATAGTTGGAAATAAAGATTGGTTCGAAGATTATGATTCGCATAAAAACACTATTACAGAAGTTTCCATATCTAAAGAGTATCAGCCTGGTTATATCTATAGAAATCTTGCTAATAAAAATGTCCATGTAGATAGACAAATTGGAAGATTGATTCAAAATTATCGTGTAGGTTTTACGCGTTTAGCTATTTCACATTACCTTGATAGCAATCTACAAAAAGCAGAAATGGTATTGTTAGAAATGGAAGATAAAATGCCTAGTGCAGTAATACCTATACCATCAAAAGAGCTTCAATATCAGATTACTCAGATTTATAATGGGATTGGGAACAAGGAGAAAGTTAGATACCATCTAAAGGAATTAGCTGAAAGAGATGATATTGAGATGGAAGATTATTTATTATATGGTAAGTCTTTTATTCAAAATTTAGATGACTATTCAGAAGCGAAAGAAATTTTTAAAACTATATATGATAATTTTTTAATCATTGAAAGAGCAATCAAAAAACAAGGATTTACCGCTACTAAGATTACAGTACAAGAGTGGCAGTCATGGCAGAAAACTTTACCTGATTTAGTATTCTTATTATATTTATGCCATCGAGAGTTAGGAGAGTATGATGAAGCAACTAGCTTAATTCAAAATTGGATAGCACGTAGTCCAGAAGATACTGATGCTAGTCGATTACTTGATGAAATTGAAAAATTAAAAGGATCATGAAAATAGTTTCAATTATTATTCCTCATTATAATGGGGAAAAACTCTTATACAATTGTATTAACTCCATCTATCAAAATATTGATATCGATAATTTTGAAATTATTATAGTAGACAATGCATCCACTGATAATTCTATTAAAAATATACAAAATTTATTTTCTGATATAATAATTGTTAGTAATAAAAAAAATGTTGGTTATAGTGGAGGCTGTAATATCGGAGCACAGCATGCAAAAGGAAAATATTTAATATTTTTAAATAATGATACTGAGCATTCGGATGGATGGATAGAAAAATTAGTAGATTTTTTAGAAGAGCATCCTAGCGCCTTTGCTGCTCAACCTAAGGTGTTAAATATTAATAATAAAGAATACTTCGACTATGCTGGTGGCGCAGGAGGGTTTATTGATTGTTTTGGTTTCCCTTATGTTAAAGGACGACTGTTCAATACTTTAGAAAAAGATACTGGTCAATACGATAAGCCTTCAGAAATATTTTGGTCATCAGGAGCTGCAATGATTGTTAGAACTGATATCTTTAATCAATTAAGTGGATTTGATGAAGTCTATTTTGCTTATATGGAAGAAATAGATTTATGTTGGAGAGCACAAGCATTAGGGTATAAAATTTGGTCTGTCCCCAGTGCTTTTATTTACCATTATGGAAAGCAAACAATCAAAGAAAATACAATCAAGTCACACTACTTGAATCATAGAAATTCTTGGATTTTATTTTTTAAAAATTCATTTACTTTTAACTATGGAGTTTTAATTCTGAAGAGATTGATATTAGATTGGATGGCTTTGATTTATTCAGTGTTCACTTTAGATGTCAGAAGATTTATTGCAATACTTTATGCAGAGCTATGGATATTATTTTCTGTAAGTAAGATAATAAAAATTAGAAAGAGTAATGATATTGCTGAGTTAGATAATATTTATAATAAGAGTATAGCAATAGATTATTTCATTAAAAGGAAAAAATACTTTTCTCAGATTGACGACAATAATTCTTTATAGATATTATCTCTCTGAGAATCTAGATAGATCATTTCTTGAAGCAACTTTTTTTGACCTAGTTTTTGCATCATTTCACCAATTTTCTTACCATGAAATTTTAAAAATGTATTAGTATAGTTTTCTTGGTTATAATTATTGACTACTTCATCCAAATTTTTAACTATACTATTTAAAGCATCTCCGCAGGCATCAATTTCTCCATTTTCAAAAAGTTCATATGCTAGATATGTTGAAAATCTTAACTTTCTTAGTCCAATATTTTCTGTTAAGAGATTAATAAGCACAATCCGTTGATCCCAACCTCTTGAAAAATTAGAAGCACTGGCACGGACAGCGATTGATCTTGCTTTCTCATAATGACTATTACCACCTAAATTAGACCAAGTATCTAGCTCTGCTCCCAATATAATATTACCATAAAATCCCAATAGGCTTGATAGAGGATCAAAATAAACACTATCATAATAGAGTGAATTATTTTGACTTAAAACAAAGTTTGATCCCTTATCAAAAAAATGAAGATCTCTATTATTACTAAATAAAGATTGAATTCCATATGCTTGAGAACTTCCTATATTGGCATTTCCCTCAAAAAGAATTTGAACATTGATGTTAATGTCTAAATCGCGATAATCTTCATTCCAAACCGTATATTCGTAAAACTTTTTAATATTGTTTTGCAATTGAAACAAAGACACTTTTTCATCTGCTTTTAATAGGCGATCATCAAACGAAACAGACGCTTCTTTGAATTGAGCGCTTAGCAGCGAAAGGAAGAAAAATAATGCAATATATTTATTTAGTTTTTCTAGCATAATAGATAGATATATTTTTTAATTTACAGAATGACTGTAATTAAAGACATACTTAAGCAAAATAAACGATTGTATCGCATATCTAAAGTAATTAGCGATCTATCTGAAGAAATAAAAGTACCAGCTTTTTTAGTTGGTGGCTGTGTTAGAGATCTGCTATTAGAGCCAGAAAAGCATTCAGTAGATATTGATATTATGATTGAAGGTGATGGAATTGAATTTGCTCATCAACTAGCTAGAAAATTAAATGTATCTACAGTAGTTCCATTTCCAAAGTTTGCTACAGCTCGTATACCATATAAAGAATGTGAAATTGAAGTCGCTTCCGCTCGATTAGAATCATATGATCCAAAGTCACGCAAGCCAAAAGATATTATTATGACTGATATTAATGAAGATTTACAGCGTAGAGATTTTACTGTCAATGCTATGGCAATTTCTCTACAAAAAAACAATATGGGGACACTTATTGATCCTTTTGATGGCTTTAAAGATTTAAATGCAAAAATACTAAGAACTCCTATGACTAATTCTGATGTAACATTTTCAGATGATCCATTGCGTATGATGAGAGCAGCATACTTTTCTGCAAAGCTAGGAATGGAAATAGACAAAAAATGTCTACAGTCGATAAAAGATAATGCTGAAAGAATATCAATAGTTTCTCAAGAAAGAATAACTAATGAACTGTTAAAAATTTTAGGCACAAATAAACCTTCTATTGGATTTATTTTACTTCAAGAAGTTGGGTTACTTGAATATGTCTTTCCAGAGATTTCAATCATGTATGGCTTAGATCAAACTAGTGAATATCATCATAAAGATATATTTTTTCACACATTGGAAGTAGTCGATAATGCCGCAAAATTGTCCAGTAAATTAGATCTAAGGTTGGCAGCTTTGGTCCATGATATTGCAAAACCTAAAACCAGAAGAATAGATAAAAAGAAAGGGTATACTTTTTATGGACACGATGATTATGGTGCTCGTATGCTAAAAAAAATATCAGAACGCATGAAATTTTCTAATAAGACAAGAGACTATATCGTCAAGCTGACAGCATTGCATTTACGACCTATTAGCTTGGCAAAAAAAGAAGTAACGGATTCTGCTATTCGAAGATTAATTGTAGATGCACAAGAAGATGCGCAAGATTTGATGTTATTATGTCGAGCTGATATCACTACAAAGAATCCAAATAATGTTAAAAAATATTTATCCAATTTTGATCATGTAGAAAAACGTATGCATGAAGTGATTGATTCCGATGAATTGCGAGCATTTCAATCTCCTGTGAGAGGGCATGAAATTATGAAAATGTTCAATTTATCTGCAGGTAAGAAGGTTGGAGAAATAAAAAAAATTATTGAGGAAGCAATATTAAATGGAGAGATTAATAATACACATTCAGATGCCTTATCTATGTTAAAAACTCTAAAAAAAAACAAAAAATTTAATTAATTATTATTTTACTTTTTGTCTGTATAGTAGTCATATATAAAGGACATTAATATTATTGTTTATTAGGGAACTTTTTAGTTATTTTACCATTCTAGGATAGAGCAAAAAATTATGAACAAATATATACTAAGCATTTTACTATTCATTTCAACATCTATAGCACAGTCGCTAACTGTAGATGAATGTGTGCGTATTGCACTTGAAAATAAGACATCACTTAAAAGAGCAGACCAAGACGTAGCAATTGCAAGATTAAATCGTGCTTCAACTGGAGCTTTAATGCTTCCATCAGTAAATGCAAGTAATTCATTTAGCGAGACAACATATGGAAATAGTTCTTCGGAAGCTTCTGAAAGATATAGTGGAGGATTAAGTCTGTCTCAAAGTTTATTTAATTTTGGAACTAAAATAAATACTCTTAAGCAAAGTGATAATAACTACAATACCGCAAAAGAACAAAAACGACAGGCAAAAGCACGTATCATATTAGATGTCTATACTTACTATTATCAATACTTAAAGAACTCTGAACTGTTTGATATAGCTGGTAAGGACTTAGAATTATCTAAAAAGCAACTCGAGTTAGTTGAAAAGCAATATAATTTAGGAGCGGTTAGCAAAACAGATTATTTGAAAGCGTCAGTCCGCTATGGAACCTCAAGGTCTAGTTTTCTATCAAGAGAGTTAACTAAAAAGAATTCTGAAAAATCTTTACGACATAGTATGGGACTTCTCAATAGTAACGTAGTCATAAATATTCAAGATAAAATGGACCTTATGCTAGTTGTTCCTACTTTTGATGAAGCCTACAGTTTGATGATGACAAATAGCCCTGATTTAAATATACTAGATAACCAGATTTCAGGAGCACAGATTAACGTAAAAAAAGCATGGAGTTCTAGTTTGCCTAGTGTAAATATGAGTGTGGGTATGAATGCATCTTCAGGCGATCAAATCACAAGAACCTATTTTGATGATAACTATATCAAGAGTGCAAACATTTCAGTAAGTATTCCTATTTTTTCTGGATTTAGAAATAAGAATTCGATCCAAATATCAAAATTACAATTAGATCAAGCGGAGACGCGTTCTAACGCTGGAAAACAGAGCGCCCAAGTAAATTTGTATGCGTTGGTTAATACATTAAATAATTATCAAGAAATTATTCCTATACAAGAAGAAGTACTACTTTCAGCTGAAGAAGATCTGAGATTAGCACAACAAAGATATGAATTAGGTTCAGCAAGCATTTTAGAGCTTTTAGATGCACAATTAGCATTAATTCAAGCTAGTTCAAGTTTAGTAAGAACTAAATATGATGCAGCAATCCAAGTAGCCAATTTGGATAATTTGCTTGGAACATTAGATAAAAAATATGAATAAGGAGAAAATGTGAATAATAAGATGAAAGCTGGGTTGGGTGTTTTAGTATTATGCTTAGGTGTATATTTTATGTCTTCATCAAATGATGATGGATCCATTGAAGTTTCTACCATGAAACTTGAAAGAAAAAATCTAGAAAGTAAGGTAGTTGCTGATGGAGTATTAACTCCAGAGACAGAAGTAAAATTAAGTGCAAATAATACAACCTATATCACAGATATTGCTGTAAAAGAGGGTGATTTCGTACAAAAAGGTGACTTTTTAATGTCTCTAGATGATCGTCAACAAAAAGCTGCAACACAAGCGTCTAAAGCAGGAGTAGAAGCGGCGAAAGTAAGTCTAAATAATGCAAACATTAAAAAATCACGTCAAGAAGAATTATACAGAGATGGCTTAATCTCCGATCAAGATATGGAAAATATAAATTCATCTTACGCTTCTGCTTTAAGTTCATTCAATGCATCTGAAGCAAGATATATTCAAGATGAAGATGCTCTTTCAAAATTAAGATTAATTGCACCTCAAGATGGAACTATCACATTTATAGATGGAGAAGTGGGAGATTTAGCGCAGGGTGGTATGTTCAATCCAAGTGTATTATTGAAATTATCAGATCTTTCAAAAATGGAAGTTTATGTAAATGTGAATGAAAATGATATTGCAGATATTTCTATTAACGATATTGCCATGGTAGAGGTAGATGCATATCAAGATCAGATATTTAAGGGAGTAGTTAAAGAAGTAGCATATGCTTCTAGTACATCTAGTGGCGGCTCTCAGCAGCAAGTCACTAATTTCCAAGTGAAGATACAAATGTTAGAAGTTGTGGATGGTATGCGCCCTGGAATGAGTGCTACTGTTGAAATTATTACAGAACAACGCAATCAAACACTTTCAATTCCGATTCAATCTCTGACTACGCCTAGAAAATCAGAAAAAAAATCTGAATCTAAAGCATCATTTACAGTAGAGTTAGAATCGAATGAAAGTAGACCAATTGCAAATAACAAAAGAAGTAACAAAAAGAGAACTGTTGTATTTGTTGTGAATGAAAATATTGTAGAGCAGCGTTTTGTAGAAGTGGGAATTGTTGGAGATAGAGACTATGAAGTACTATCCGGTCTTGAAGAAGGAGAAGAAATTGTTACAGGAGGATTTGTAGCAATTAGTAGAGATCTATATGATGGAGCAGCCGTCACTATTAAGAAAAAATCTGAAAATAGCTATAAGCGTGGTAGCGGTAGACCAGGTTCAGACAATTAGAGCTTAGAAGTATAATGCCTAAATCAAAAAAAGAAATTATAGCTATAGATTCAATATCTAAGATCTATCATCTAGGTAATAATGTTGTAAAAGCTTTAGATGATGTTTCTATCAGTATTTATGAAAATGATTTCATTTCTATTATGGGACCGTCTGGTTCTGGAAAATCAACATTAATGAATATTATTGGCTGTTTAGATGTTCCTACAAAAGGAGTCTACAAATTTAGTAATGAGCTAATATCAGAAATGAATGACAGTCAACTTGCTAATATCAGAAATGAAAAAATTGGTTTTGTTTTTCAGACATTTAACTTATTACCAAAACTTACTTCTCTTCAAAATGTAGAAGTGCCATTGATTTATTCTTCATTAGGTAGAACGGAGAGACTTGAACGCGCAGAAGAAGCACTTAAGATTGTTGGACTATCTGATCGAATGACTCACAAACCAAACGAACTATCTGGCGGACAAAGACAGCGTGTTGCAATTGCACGTGCATTAGCCAATAAACCATCTATTATTTTAGCTGATGAACCTACCGGAAATTTAGACTCAAAAAGTGGAGTTGAAATTTTGAATTTTTTTGATGAATTACATAAAGCTGGCAATACATTAATTATTGTTACCCATGAAGAGTCAGTAGCAAAAAGAGCAAAAAGAAGAGTAGAGCTTTTTGACGGCAAAATTGTTGTAGATGAATAGTATCTTCAAAAATATATTAATTGGCCTTGCAGCGGTTAGAGCAAATCTAACAAGGGTCATCTTAACTTCCCTAGGTCTAACTATTGGTATTTTTACTGTCAGTATCGTTACTGCAGGCGTATCAAGTATCGATAAAGAATTTGATAAATCTATGGAATATTATGGGAATGATAAGATTTATGTTGGTACATGGCCTTGGTCATTTGACTTCGACTGGTGGCAATATCGTAATCGTCCAAAAATTGACGAGGACTCCCTTGAATACATTACAAAATATAGTACCTATGTTACAGATGTAAGTATAAAGAAGAATACATGGACTAGAGGATCTTTCGGAAATAAAGCTTCATGGTTGCAGCTCAATGGTGTATATCCGGGCTATGATGAAATGTTGAGTGGGACTAAAATTGTAAATGGAAGATTTTTTTCACAGAATGAATGGGATTTACAGAGAAGAGTAGTTATTGTTGGCGGTACAGTAAGAGATGGTTTTTTTGATGGAGAAAATCCTATTGGTAAAAAAATAAGATTGAACAATGTTACATTTGAGGTTATAGGAGAGTTAAAAAAGCAAGGAATGGGGATGGTTCCTGGCGGAACTCTAGATAACTTAGTTATTATGCCTTCTTCCACTTTTAGTCGCATTTTAACCAGATGGGGTTTTGATGAATTAGTTTTAAAAACCAAACCAGAAGATATGTTAAAAGCTAAAGAAGAAGTGGGAATGATTATGAGATTGGCGAGAAAATTAAAGCCAGATGAAGATGATAATTTTTCTGTTAACTCTGCCGATGCTTATCAAGAACAATTTGATGCAATTAAGATTGCTATTGCTGGAATGGGATTTCTAGTGACGGGAATATCTCTTGTAGTATCTGCTATTGGCATTATGAATGTAATGTTTGTATCTGTTAGAGAGCGTACTCGAGAAATTGGGCTAAGAAAAGCAATGGGAGCAACCAGTAATAATATCTTAATACAATTTTTAAGTGAAGCAGTTGCTATATCAATTATTGGAGGTAGCACTGGAATTATTTTAGTAAAGTTGATTACGATGGCATTGTCAGCATTTTCTCCTCTTCCAATCGATTTTGATCTATTATTAATTTTTTACACTTTTATGATTTGTGTTTTTATAGGAGTATCAGCTGGTATGATTCCAGCAAGAACAGCAGCTAATTTGAATCCAATTGATGCATTACGCCATGAATAGAATTATCAATTATCTAAGAGATGCTATTGGTGGAGTCTTATCTTATTTTGGCCAAACTAAGTTGCGTACATCATTAACTCTTCTAGGTATTACAGTCGGCGTATCATCTATTATTGCTATTATGACTGTGCTAGCAACTTTTGAAAAATCTTATGACGGTTTAGTTAGCGATATGAAAACTAATGTTTTTTATATTACAAAAGATAATCCAGTTCAAATTAGTTTTGGAGGTAGTGGTAGAGGCGATCGTAATAAACCAAATATTACATGGTCAGAATATGAGCAATTAAAACGCTCTTTATCTCTTACAAAAAATATATCAGCAACAGTAGCAGAAGAGCCTAGTGAGCGTACAATTAGTGTTGGTAAAAATGAATTAAACAATAAGCTAACTAGTTTTTGGGGTGGTGATGCCGCCATACTTTCATTGAATAAGTATGAGATTGTTAGTGGAAGAAACTTAAATCAACAAGATATAGATAACAGTACACGCGTTGCTCTGATTGGGTACGATATTAAAGAAGAATTATTTCCTTATTCAGATCCAATAGGAGAGACTATTAAAATTGATAATCTTCCATTTCAAGTTATTGGTTTGTTAGCACCAAAAGGCGAGATGTTAGGTCAAAGTATGGATGCGATGATTGGCGTTCCAATCTCTACTTTTTTACAATATTTTAGTGGTCGAAATTGGAGAAGAGCAGATATAATGTTAATATTAGAATCTGAATCAATGGATACCATAGATGCAGCCACAGATGAAGCAGTTGGTGTATTTCGTGCAATTCGAAAAATTCCCCCAGGTGCAGAGAATAATTTTTATATCGCAACCAATGATCAATTGATGGATACTTTTGGAGATTTTGCAGGATCTCTAACTCTTTTTATTGGTTTAGTTGCTGGAATTTCTTTATTAGTTGCTGGCATTGGAATTGCAAATATTATGTTGGTTTCTCTTACAGAACGAATCAAAGAAATTGGTGTACGTAAAGCTCTTGGAGCGAGAAAGATTGATATATTTTTACAATTCTTAATTGAAGCAATTTTAATATCACTTCTTGGAGGAATAGTTGGAATCATTTTAGGTTTAGCCTTCGGTAATGTTGTTGCATTCTTTTTAGGGCAAGATCCTGTTATTCCATTAAATTGGGTTTTTTATAGCATTCAGATTTGTGCATCAATGGGAATTATATTTGGATTATACCCTGCTATTAAAGCATCCAATTTAAATCCTATCGATTCAATGCGTTACGATTAATCAGTCTTTTGCTTTTCCTTGATGCAGAGATACTTATCTTATAAATTCTTTTAAATAATCTTACTATGTCAAAAAAACAAAAAGTATCACAAAAAGAAGTTGAAAAAATAGCGGGACTTTCACGACTCTTACTTTCAAAGGAAGAATTGGTAAAGCATACAGCAGACATGAACAATATATTAGATTATATGGATCTTTTAAATGAGGTAGATACAAAAAATGTAGATGAGTTGGTTAATGTGCATGATATGAAGAGCCCATTAAGAGATGATCAATTTGAAAAACCTTTATCTAAAGATTCGGTTATTGAAAATAGCCCAGACTCATCTGAAGATTATATTAAAGTTCCTCTAGTGTTAAAGAAGGAAAGTCAGTGAATTTAGGCGTTATTCCTGGTCGATTAAATTCGACTAGATTCCCAAAAAAGATTGTCTACTCACTAAATGGAAAATCAGTTATTCAGCATGTTTATGATAATGCTAAAAAATCTAAACTACTCAATCAATTAGTTATTGCTATAGACTCCATGGAAACACTATCTCACTTAGATAAAGAGTGTGAGACTATATTAACATCAAAAGGTCATGAGTCTGGCACAGATAGGGTTGCAGAGGTTGCAGGAAAAATCAAGTGTAATATTGTTGTAAATATTCAAGGCGATGAACCAAATATTGATGCTAATATCATCGATAAACTGATTCAATTATTTGATGACCCTGATGTTGAAATGGCCTCAGTAGCTTCTACCGATTTAAGCGATGAAGACTTAGAGAATCCTAATGTAGTCAAAGTGTCTCTAGATGTTAAAAATAATGCTAGAACATTTAACCGATCTATTGATGATAAGGGAAGAAAATATTTTCGCCATATTGGAATATATGCATATAGAAAAAAAACATTAGAAAAATTTACTAATCTTGAGCAGTCAGAAAATGAAAAAAAAATGAAGCTAGAACAATTGCGAGCATTGGATAATAATATTGCAATTAAACTATTAATTACTGACTTTAAACATAGAAGTATTGACGTAAAAGAAGACTTAAAATATTATGAAATCTAAAACAAAATTTATATTTGTACTTGGCGGAGTTATGTCTGGTCTTGGGAAAGGCATCTCTGCTTCTTCAATTGGATATCTTCTGAAAAGCGCAGGACTAAAAGTAAATATTTTGAAATTAGACCCTTATCTAAACATTGATCCAGGTACTATGAATCCATATCAGCATGGAGAAGTGTTTGTTTTGGACGATGGATCTGAAACTGATTTAGATTTAGGTCACTATGAAAGATTTATTGATGAAAACATGTCAAAGCATAACAATGCTACTTCTGGACAAATTTATAGCACAGTATTAGACAAGGAACGTTCTGGTCAGTATTTAGGAGAAACAGTTCAAGTCATTCCACATGTAACAGATGAAATTAAACAGCGTATCAATAATTTAGCTGATAGTAAAAAATATGATGTTATTATTTGTGAAGTAGGAGGAACGGTAGGAGATATTGAAAGCTTACCTTTCTTGGAGGCTATTAGACAATTATCTCTAGATGTAGGATATTTTAATTCTATGATTGTTCATCTAACGTTACTCCCATATATTTTTGCGAGTGGAGAAATTAAGACAAAACCAACACAACACTCAGTGATGAAATTAAGAGAGATTGGTTTGTCTCCAGATTTTATATTTTGTAGAACATCGCATGAAATCACTCAAGATATAAAAGATAAACTAGCTTTATTCTGTAGTGTTAAGTCTGAGCATGTTATAGAAAACAAGGATGTATCAAGTATCTATGAAGTACCACTATTGCTAGAAGAGCAGAATATTACAAAAATGATTTGCGATAGATTACAATTAAGGAATAAGCCATCTATTAAAAAGCTACAAAATTTTGTTGATACCTATAAAAATCCAGATCATAATGTTAAAATTGCAATGTGTGGTAAATATACAGAGTTACATGACGCATATAAGAGCATAATTGAATCATTTATACATGCGGGAGTAGAAAATAATACCAAAGTAGAAGTAGTATGGGTTAATACAGAAAAAATTAAAAATGATAATGATGCTATAAAGATTTTTGCTGATATTGATGGTATTCTGATACCGGGAGGTTTTGGATCTAGAGGCGCAGAAGGTAAAATATTAACTTCAAAATTTGCTAGAGAAAATAACGTACCATTTTTAGGGATTTGTCTAGGATTGCAATGTGTGATTATAGACTTTGCAAGACATGTATGCGGCATTAAAAATGCTAATAGTACAGAGTTTGATAGTAAGTGTATAAATCCAGTGATTGATTTAATGGAGTCTCAAAAAGCCATTAAAGTTAAGGGTGGAACAATGCGATTAGGTTCTTATGATTGTGACATTGCTCCAAAATCAAAAGCTTCAAAAATTTATAAGAAACAAACTATTTCAGAGCGCCATCGTCATAGATGGGAAGTAAATAATAGGTTTGTTAAGAAAATGACATCAAATGGATTAGTGTTTTCTGGAATGAATAAAGATTTAGGTGTAGTTGAAATTATAGAATTACCTAATCATCCTTGGTTTGTAGGATGTCAATTTCATCCTGAGTTAAAAAGTAGAGTAGATAAAGCCCATCCATTATTTAGAGAATTTGTGAAAGCATCATTAAAGGAGCAAAAGAATGGCTAAAAATAAAGTTGTCTGTAGGGACACTATCTTTGGTGATCAAGCACTTCCATTTATTGGTGGTCCTTGTGTTATTGAGAGCAGAGATCATATTTTAAAAATGGCAGAAGAAATTCTTAAGATTACAGAAAAATTAGAGATTCCATTTATCTTTAAAAGTTCATTTGATAAAGCCAATAGAACTTCCATTAATTCTTTTAGAGGGAATGGCTTAGATGAAGGGTTGAAGATCTTAGAGGAAGTTAAAAATACATTTAATATACCTGTATTAACTGATATTCATCATCCGGAGCAGGCAGAAGCAGTTGCTAGCGTAGTAGATGTTCTTCAAATTCCAGCATTCCTATGTAGACAAACAGATTTATTGGTAGCAGCAGCAAAAACTGGTAAAATTGTTAATATTAAAAAGGGACAATTTCTATCTCCTTATAAAGTAAAAAATATTATTGATAAGGTTGCAGCTACTGGAAATAAAAACATTCTAGTAACAGAAAGAGGAAACTCTTTTGGATACGATAGCTTAACATCAGATATGCGCTCTATTCAGATTATGAAAGAATTTGGCTTTCCAGTAATTTACGATGCTACGCATAGCGCTCAAATACCTGGAAATTTTGAAGAGACTACTTCAGGAAATAGACAGTTTATTCCTGGTCAAATTTATTCTGCAATAGCAACGGGTTGTGATGGAATATTTATGGAAGTACATGACAATGTTGATCAGGCATTAAGTGACGCTAGTACTCAGTGGCCTTTAGAAAAATTAGAGTCCGTGCTTGTATCAATGTTAGCATTTAGAAAAACATATTTAAATCATGGACAGAAAAATGGATAAAGAATTAAAAAATATTAAGCTATTTATTTGCGATGTAGACGGAATTCTTACAGATGGACAATTTATTAAAGATACTGCAGGTGAAGAATCAAAAAGTTTCAATGTATTAGATGGAGTTGGTTTTGTAATGTTGCGACTTTTAGATCTTGGTATTAAGACAGCCTGGATTACTGGAAGAGAATCAGCTACTACAACCTCAAGAGCAGAAGAATTACAAGTTGATGATGTATATAATGGAGTAATTAGAAAGATTGACTCTTATAATGAATTAAAGAAAAAATATAATCTTGAAGACAGTGAAATTTGTTTCATGGGAGATGATATCATTGATATTCCTATTTTAGAAAAAGTAGGCTTTGCTGTTTCTGTTCCAAATGCACCTGAATATGTTGCAAGCTATGCACATTATATCACAAAAGAAACTGGTGGGAAAGGAGCGGTCAGAGAAGTGATCGATTTACTTATTGCATCAAGAGGAGATTTTGACCAACTGTTAGATCAGTTACTTTCTGAGTTACGATGAACTATTATTATTTAGTACTATTCTTTATTTTAATCAGCTGTTCTAAATCCTACCAAACTGAAGTACCTGTAGACGATATTCATGATCAAGTATCTAGCGATGTAGAGATTACCTTGACTGAAAAAGGAAATATTAAAGCTCTTATTAAATCAAAATTCTTAGAGCAAAATAATGAAAACTTAGAATTAAAGTTAACAGATGATGTTAATGTAGATTTGTATGATGATAACTATAAGCATAAATCACTTATTACTTCTCAGTATGCATTTATAAGCGAAAAAGAAAATAAAATCAATGCATTCGGAAATGTAGTAGTTGCTGCAGATAATGGACAGCAGCTTTTGACAGATTCACTGCTCTGGGATAACAAAGAGGATAAAATTTTTACTGATGCAAACTTGACTTTTATTTCTGGAAATTTTGATACATTATATGGTACAGGATTTGAATCTAATATTGATTTAACAGATTGGAAAATTACAAAACCAAGAGGATCTATTAGCGATGAGTAAAACACTAAACGCAAAAAATTTGAAAAAAAATTATTCTCAAAAAAATGTTGTAAACAATATTGATATCAATTTAGAGAAAGGCGAAATTGTTGGTCTTCTAGGCCCTAATGGCGCTGGGAAAACCACCACTTTTTATATGATTACAGGAATGATTCAACCTTCATCTGGAACCATATCGCTGGGAGATATAGACATTACAAGCCTTCCAATGTATAAACGTGCAAGAATGGGTATTGGATATCTCGCGCAAGAACCATCTATTTTTGGAAAACTAACCGTAGAAGATAATTTAAAAATTGTACTAGAAACAATTTTACCAAAAGATATTGATCAAAATAATCTAATTGATGAATTATTAGATCAATTTAATATTAATCACTTAAGAAAGAGCTTAGGTTCAAGTCTTTCAGGTGGGGAAAGAAGACGTGTTGAGATATGTCGTACCTTAGCTCTAAAACCCGATTTCGTTCTTTTGGATGAACCATTTGCTGGAGTAGATCCAATTGCAGTAGAAGATATTCAGCAAATGATTATTTCATTAAAAAAGAAAAATATAGGAGTACTGATTACTGATCACAATGTAAGAGAAACATTATCAATTACAGATAGATCTTATTTGCTATATAGTGGAGAAATTTTAAAATCTGGAGATGCAGAAACACTTGCAAATGATGAAGAAGTCAGAAGAATATATCTAGGAAAAAAGTTTAGATTAGATTAATGAATAAGCTTTCTACTAAGATTAGACAAAAACAGTCTATAACACCAAAACAAATACTTCAATCTAGGCTTTTAGAGCTTGGATTGGATGAAATTGAAAAAGAATTAGAAAATGAAATCCAAAAAAATCCTGTCTTAGTTGAAAAAAATATTGAAGATTTTAGATCTAAAGACAATCAAAATTATGGTCTCAATAACCAAGAAAATTATGATTTGTTTTTAGCCAATTTACCAGAAGATAAGAATGTTATTGACAATCTTATCAGTCAAATTGATCAATCTGAAATTGATAAAAAATCAAAAGAAATAGCCCAGCAAATTATATTCAATGTAGACAATAGCGGTTTTCTAGATTCTGAATTAGAGTTAATTGCAGATACTGTCGATGTAAGTATGGGGGATGTTGAAAATACGTTAACATTTGTTAAAACCTTAAACCCTAAAGGGGTAGGATGTAGAAATTTACAAGAATATCTTATATTACAAATCAACAATAAAGAAGAAATTGCATTAAATATTATCACTAATCACTTTGATCAATTTCTTAATCAAGAATTTTTGGATATAAAATCTATACTATCTTGCTCAGATATTGACTTTGAGCATGCATTAACTGTTATCTCTTCAAAAAAATTTGCACCAATAGTAGACCTCAATGAAAAAAATCAACAAGTCAATCCAGATGTTGTTTTAAGAATCAAAAATAAAGAATGGTTTATCCTAATTAATGATAGACACTTAAGTAAGTTCAAAATATCTAATGAATATTTAAATGCAGCAATGGATAAAAAAACTTCTAAAGAAGAGAAAAATTTTATTAACGATCACGTTAGTAGTGCACAAGATTTATTAGATACTATTTTATTTCGATCAAATACCTTGAGAAAAGTAGTGAGTGAGATTCTTAATGTACAACATGATTACTTGTCTGAAAGACAGAAAAATCCTAATGCTCTAAAGTTAGAAGATATTGCTAGAAAAATTGATATGGATATATCTAGTATTAGCAGGACTGTAAAAAATAAATATATTGATACACCTATAGGAACTTTAAGTTTGAAAAGTCTTTTTACTAGTAAAATAGTAAAAAAATCTGGGCAGATAGTAGGAACAGAAGATTTAAAAACTGCTATAAAAGATATTGTAGAATCAGAAGATAAAAATAAGCCTCTATCTGATTTAGAAATTGTAAAATTATTAGATGCAAATGACTTTGTCATTGCAAGGCGAACTGTAGCAAAATATAGAGAGTCAATGAACATATTAAATACTAAAAAAAGGAAATTAAAATGAGTCTTAAACATTGTATTAAAGTTGATGATTTTTCGGGTAATGAATTAATAGATTTATTTGAACTAACTGCTGAACTAAAACATAAATATAGAACAAAAGAAGACTTCAAGCCGTTTAGAAATCATTCTATGGCAATGATCTTTGCAAAACCTTCCGCTAGGACGCGTGTATCATTTGAAACAGGATTTTCATGGATGGGTGGTCATGCAATTTATCTAGCTCCACAAGATATTGGGTTAGGAAAGAGAGAAAGTGCTTCAGACTTAGCTCAATTATTTAGTAGATATAACGATTTAATTATGGCTAGAGTATTTAGCCATAGCGATATGTTAGATTTCGAAAAATACTCCAATATTCCTGTTATCAATGGATTGACGGACTATAATCATCCTTGCCAAATTTTAACAGATATGTTTACAATATGGGAAGCAAAGAAAAAAAATATCAATGATTTGAAAGTAGCATATGTTGGAGACGGTAATAATATTGTTAATTCATGGATTAGACTAGCAAGTATTCTACCATTTGAATTTACTTGTGTTTGTCCAAAAGGATATGAACCTGATCCTGAAACAATCAAGTTTGCAGAATCAAAAAATCTATCTACGATTAATATAACTAATGATCCTATTAAGGGTGTGATAGATGCAGATGTGATTTATACTGATGTATGGGCTTCTATGGGCCAAAAAGAAGAAATTGATGAAAGGGTTAAAATATTTTCTCCTTTTCAAGTTAACAGCTCTCTTTCAGAGCATGCTAAAGATGATTATCTATTCATGCATTGTTTACCCGCAGAAAGAGGAAGAGAAGTTACAGATAATGTAATTGACTCAAAAAATTCTATTGTCTTTGAGCAAGCAGAAAATCGCCTACATACGCAAAATGCTATTATGGTTACATTGTGTGATAAACTTTAAAAATTTTTGATTTTTAATCTATCGCCGTCAAATATAGCATAGTTATAATTTTCTTCATTGCATTCACCCAGTAGAATTAGTTCTCCATTATTGAATATTCTATGATAAGAATGATGATAATGGCCCATAATAACATATGTAAAATCTTGATTCATCTTTTCTGATGCAAAATTTTCTAATTCAGCATGGATGTTATTTATTTTTTCTTTACTTATATGATGTGAATCTTTTCTCTCATAGGATATTTTTTCTGCAATTTTTAATGCAATACTTTTTGGAAGAAGAGAGTAAGTGTTAATAAATATATTGCTACGAAGTACTTTTTTTAATAGGCGATATGATTTATCCCAAGATAAAATTCCATCTCCGTGTGTGATGTATATATTTTTATTATTATGAGTTATTATCGTGTCATCCAAAAAAGTTTTTGTTACATATTTTTTAAAATATTTTCCAATCCAATAATCATGATTACCAGCTATAAAATAGATTTCAAAGCCTTTATTTTTAATCTCTTCAATTTTAGTAAATATTTTTTCATAATCACTAGTAACCTGATTTTTGTATTCAAAATAGTAATCAAAAAAATCTCCCATAATAAATAAAGATCCTTTTTTGTCATTTTTAGAGATAGAATCTAAAAATTTTGAAAATTTTTCTAGCTTTTTATTTTCTTCATTTGATTTTGAAGTCTTAAAGTGGGTATCTCCAAAGAAATATATCGGTAACTGCATCGCAAAAATTACTCTTTAAACTAAGCTTGTTCAATATTAATATTATTGGTATGAAATTCATTATAATATATCTTTTATGTAGCCAGTTAATATTTGGACAAAATTTTGGACAAAATAAAGTCCAGTATGACACTTTCGATTGGGAATATATTGTTAGTCCTAATTTCAATATCTACTATTACGGGGACAATCATGACTTAGCTATTTTTACATCTAAAGTTGCAGAAGAGTCTCTAGATCAGATAGGTAAGCATTTAAGATGGAGAAGTAACAAGCCAGTAAAAATTATTGTTTATTCATCGCACAATGATTTTCAACAAACTAACATTGTAAACCCTTATATGCCTGAAGGTGTCGGTGGTGTAACAGAATTATACAAGAATCGAATTGTTATTCCATTTGAGGGGTCTTACACACAGTTTAAGCACGTTATTCATCATGAGTTAGTTCATGCCTCAATTAATGACATGATCTATGGAGGAAATGCGCAAGGCTTAATAAGTGGAAGAATACTATTACAAATACCTCTATGGGCTAATGAAGGTTTAGCAGAATTCCTTTCAACTGACTGGGATAGTGAAACCGATATGGTAGTGAGAGACCTTGCTATTGAAGAGCAATTGCCTACTATTAATCAGCTAAATTATTCTATTCTGGCCTATAAAGGCGGAAATTCAGTCTATCAATATATTACTGAAAAGTATGGTAGAGAAAAAATTGGAGAGATTTTCCAGCAAATGAAGAGAACTCAGAATGCAGAAAAAGGTTTTAAAAATGCACTGGGCGTAGATTTTGAACAATTGACAGACGATTGGCATGATTATTTAAAAAAAGAATATTGGTCTGATATTAATCAGAGAGAAAAAATTACTGATTTTTCAGATAAAATTACTGATAGATCAGAAACAAAAAACTTTTATAATGTCAGTCCTTCATTTTCACCTGATGGAAATACAGTGGCATACTTTACAGATCAAGCTGGTTATATGGATTTAATACTATACAACCTTGATTCAAGAAAGCAGAAGAAGCGATTAATTCGAGGCAATAATAGTCCAGATTTTGAAGAGTTAAAATGGCTGCAGCCAGGATTGTCTTGGTCTCCAGATGGAAAACATATTGCTTTTGCATCTAAAAGTGGAAAAGAAGACTCTATTATTATTGTTGATGTTAAAAGTGGAGACTATAAAAAAATACCTATTCCATTGGATGGAGTCTTTACTACTGTATGGCATCCTACTTTGAATAAAATTGTATTCATAGGCCATAAAGATGATGCAAGTGATTTATATGTAATAGATACAGATACACAAGAATTGATAAATTTAACAAATGATACTTTTTCAGATTTTTCTCCATCATGGTCAGCAAGTGGAGATAAAATTATATTTAGTTCTGATAGAGGGGTCAGTAAAGGCTCTCCTGATATGTTTGATATAGATTTTTCTCAAACAGATTTGTTTATGTATGATTTCTCTAATGAAAAAGTTACACAAATTACAAACACCCCTTATAATGAAAATTATCCTGTCTTAACTAAAGATAATGTATTGTTTTATACTGCAGACTATAATGGTGTATATAATATTTTTAGACATAAAATGGGTAGTAAAATTTTCTCTCCTATTACCAATGCTATAACAGGAATCCAACAAATTGATGTTGATAGCTCAGCTGATAAATTAGTCTTTTCTGGCTATTCTGAAAGAGGCTGGGATTTATTTGTGATGAATCAACCCCAAGATGAAGAAGAGAAAATAGTTCCAGAAACCAGGTTCTATAGCGAAAGAAATAATGTAGATACTTTTGAAGACCTACGTTTTGTAAAAACTGAAATACCTAATGAGGAGTCAGAAGATTATTCAAGTTATATTTTTGCTAGGAATTATAGGAACTTTAATGATTCTGATAAAGATATTGATACACAAAATACAGAAACAGATTCGTTACGTTTTGCTGATGGATATATATCTAAGGCATATAAAACTGATTTCTCTATTGATTATATAGCCACAAGAGCATCTATTGATAATCTCTTTGGTACTCGCGCATTAGCAAATCTTGCTTGGAGCGATGTTATGGGAGATCACCAGATTATGATGGGCACAAATCTTGTGTTAGATTTAGATAATAGTGATGTAGTAATTAGCTATGCTTATTTGAAAAATAGAATAAATTATTATGGCACATTATTTCAGCAGGCCAATACATTTTCATTGGGATATAGTCTTACTTCGGATTATATAGGAAAATTAAGAGATTATGGGATAGGATTTTTTGCACAATATCCTTTTTCTAAATTTAGTCGTATTGACTTTGGAGGAACTCTCAGATCTGTAAACTACGAGGTTAAAGAATTTGATATTTATAATTTAACTTATGACTCTGTATACACAGAAAACCTTACAGCAATGATGCCAATGGTTAGTTGGGTGTTTGATAATACTACCAATACTTATACAGGACCAAATGATGGATTAAAACAATATCTTACTTTTCAGTTTAGTCCAGATATTGGAGACGACTCTATTCCTTTTCAGACTATTAAGTTTGATATTAGAAAGTATTTTAAGATTAACAGAAATTATAGTATAGCAGCACGATTGATGTTAGGAAAAAGTATCGGAGATAATCCCCAGAGATTCTTTTTAGGCGGAAACTCTCAAATGACTATCTTCTCAGATACTCAAACAGAAGGTAGGGATGACTCAGGTTTTTATGCTGAAAGAGTTTTAGAATATGAGAACTCTTCTCTATTGGAAGATATATATTTTAGTGAATATGTTTTTCCAGTAAGAGGTTCAAGATATAGAGAGCGTACTGGAGAAAATGTCGCAGTTGCAAACTTTGAGTTTAGATTTCCTTTTGTTAATTATGTAGATGTGAGCTTTCCTGCAAGAATTAGATTTGGAAATATTTTTGGTCATATATTTGTTGATGTAGGAGCTGCATGGGATTCTAGCGATGAGTTTAGTAATAGCGCTTTAGTGAGAGAAAAATACGGTTTATCTGATCCAGAAGCTTCTGCAATTATTTCTACATTTGGTATTGGAATGAAAATGTTTACTCCTTGGGCATTATTAAGGCTTGATACTGCCTGGGATCGATACCCTAATGGAGACTATTCTAAGCCTCAATACATCTTATCTATAGGTTATGATTGGTAATCTCTTGAAGTTTACAATTCAATCTGAAGATAAACATTCATTAGCAAGAGTAGGTAAAATAGAAACAGATCATTCTATAATTGAAACACCTGTTTTCATGCCAGTTGGTACCCATGGGGTAGTTAAGTCAATATCTCCAAATGAGCTCTATGATATTAATACCCAAATTATGCTATCTAATACATATCATCTTTATCTAAGGCCTGGCACAGATATTATAGAAAAAAATGGAGGGCTTCACAAATTTTTAAACTGGTCAAATAGTATTTTAACTGATAGTGGAGGATACCAAGTTTTTTCATTAAGTAAGATGAATGAAATTACAGATAATGGAGTAAATTTTAAATCACACCTTGATGGAAGTATGCATTTTTTTACACCAGAGACTTCAATGGAAGTACAAAGAAAGTTAGGCTCTGATATTATAATGGCTTTTGATTACTGCCCTTCTGCAGATTGTTCAAAAAAAGAATTAAAACGAGCTTCTAGATTGACAGAAGATTGGACAAGAAGAGCATATGAATATCTAAATGATCAACCTACTTTATATGGACATAGTCAGACATTATTTCCAATTATTCAAGGAGGTATTGACAAAGAAGAGCGATTAAAATGTTTAGATCAAATGCTTCCATTTACTACTTGTGGTTTAGCTATTGGAGGATTATCTGTAGGTGAAAAAAAAGATCCTATGTTTGATATCGTAAATATATTAGGAACACATATGCCAAAAGACCAGCCTCGTTATTTAATGGGAGTAGGAAAGCCCACTGATATCGTGAAATCAATTTTGTCTGGAATAGATATGTTTGATTGCGTTTTGCCTACTCGTAATGCAAGAAACGGACAAATTTTTACCCATGAGGGACCAATCAATATCTTAAATAGTAAGTATAAAGATGATACCTCTCGGATTGATAAAGAAAGTAGTATTCAATTTGCTCAAGAGTATTCTAAATCTTATTTAAGGCATTTATTTAAAGTAAACGAAATGTTTGGTATTCGTATTGCAACATTGATGAATATTGCATATTACTTCGACTTAATTGATGAAATTAAATTTGAAATTAATAATAATAGTTTTGTAAAATGGTCTGAAGATTATTTAAAAAGATATGATAGATAAGAATAAACAACAGATGTTGCTGGATTATTAAATGAATAGATCATTTCTTATGTTGCTAATTATGATATCATTAAATAATTGTGCATCAGTTATGAGTCCAGAGGGAGGTCCTTTAGATGAAAATCCTCCATCACTTTTAGGAACTCAGCCAGAAGTATTAACAAATATTAAATCTCAACAAAGAATCACTATTCGTTTAAGTGAGTATCTTAAAGAAAGCTCAGTCAAAAATGCTATCAATATATTTCCAATGCATGCTGGTAAGGTCCAATATGAATTTAGAGGAGATAAGATTGATGTATGGTTACCCTCAGATTTATCTAAAGATACTACTTATATGATTGTATTAAATACCACTCTTGCAGATGAACATGGAGTAGCAATTAAAAAAGATATTAGTATTCCATTTACATCAGATCTTACATTTGATTCTTCTGTGGTACAGGGTACAGTTTATGGAGACTTTGATCAAGCAGCTGTTTTATTGTGGAGAGGAATAGTAGATCATAAATCTATGCTAAATACAGATCCAGATTATATTGCAAATACAACAGATGATTCTGAATATACGTTCAATTATTTGCCATCAGATAATTTTTCTATTCTTGCAGTAGAACAGTATGGATCAAATATTGATTACTCTAAAGGGCAGTATGCATTTTATCATCAAAATTTATTATCAACTAAAAAGTCTAATCTGAAAAATATTGATTTCTTTATAAATAAAAACTCTGATTTAGAAGTATCAGATAAAGATACTTTAGATATAGCTGAAGATAATAGCGATATAACAAAAACGGCTGATATATCAGGAGTTGTGAAAGGAAAATTTTTACATCCGATAAAGATATTATTACAAAATAGTTCTCGTTCTTATGTTCAGGCCGTTAATTTAGATGGATCGTATGTTATTAATGATATTATAGGAGCTAAATATCAATTGTTCATATATGAAGATAGAAATAATAATGATAAATTAGATACAGGTTCTTTTCTAGACAAAACACATTCAGAAGAATTTTATGTTTATCCTGACTCTCTATCTTGTCGAGCGAATTGGGAGCTAGAACTGCCTGTATGGAAATATCAAGAGGAGACTATCAAATGAAAGTTGTAGCAGTAAGTGGATATTTTGATCCTATTCATGTAGGACATTTAGAATACTTGAAAATGGCTAAAAATTTAGGAGATAAATTAATTGTTATTATTAATAGTGACTATCAAGCAGGATTAAAAAAAGGTATATCATTTATGCCAGAAGATGATAGGCTAGAAATTGTTAAATCATTGCGTTGCGTTGATGAAGTTTTTTTAAGTATTGATAAAGATAAAAGTGTTTGTAAAAGCTTAGAATATCTAAAGCCAGATATCTTTGCCAATGGTGGAGATAGAAGTTTGAATGAAATTCCTGAGACTGCTGTTATGAAAAAATATAATATAGAGATGATAGATGGCTTAGGTATGAAAATTAGAAGTAGCAGTCAAATAACAGATATTAAATGAACTATAAGACAAAAAATAAGAAACACCAACTGCTTCTTGATGATTTTATCGAATTAAGTCATAAATTTGATATTAAAATTATTCAAGATAAGGGCGATTTTAATGGAGATAGTTGCATGTTGTTTGCTGACAATGTTGTGGTGATTAATAAACATAAACCACTAGAACAACGTTTACATATCTTAGCAAAATGTTTTAGTAAGATGAATTTAGATAACGTATATATTAAACCAGTATTAAGAGATTTAATTGATAATGTTGCATTGGATAATGAATATGTCGCATAAAAAACACTTATGGGCTCCTTGGAAAATGGAATACATTAAGAATAAACATGATTCTCAAAATATATTTTCTGATAAACCAAATGAAAGCAATGATAGAGAAAATTTTATTCTATATCGCGGTAAAACATGCTATGTAATTATGAATTATTATCCATATAATAATGGGCATCTTATGGTGGTTCCATATGAAGAAAAAAATGCAATAGAAGATTTAGAAGATAATATTTTATTAGAGGTTATGCAGGTGACGAAACAAACAATGGCTATACTAAGAACTCATTTACAATGTGAAGGATTTAACTTTGGAGCTAATATAGGTAAGGGTTCGGGTGCATCTATTGAAAGCCATCTACATTTTCATATTGTTCCACGATGGTCTTCAGATACAAGTTTTATGCCAGTGGTAGGATCAACTAAGGTTTTGGCACAGGGATTACATGATACTTACGATTTATTAAAGCCATCTTTTGAGGAATTAAGATAATGGATTTATTTTCACATTCATGGTTGCCTTTTATTTACCAGTATAGTTTTGGACTATTCATTTTTGGTGGCGGTCTTTTTGCAATTTTTAAGGCTTATGGGTATCAAGAATTTTGGACCAAATATAAAATATGGGTGCTAGTATTGATTTGGGGATTTATTTATGTTTCTTCTATTCATTTAATCATGACAATTGCTGCATTAAATAATATGCCACAACTCTATATAGTCATTATAACTGGATATTTATTAACAGCATTAATTTTAAGTAGGTATGTCCGATGAATCCTGAAATTGCTACAAGTCCATTATTTTGGGGTATCTTAGTATTCTATGTATCTTTTGTATTGGGTGCAGGATTATTTTTTGCACGCAATAATCAATCTACAGAAGATTTTTTCTTTGGTGGAAGACGATTTTCATGGTGGTTAATTGGAATGTCGATGCTAGCAACTGGAGTTGGATCACATAGTTTTGCAAAATATGCGTCCAAAGGCTTTGAATATGGCTTTTCTTCAACGATGACCTATATGAATGATTGGTTTTTTATGCCTTTACTTTTATTTGGTTGGATTCCGATTATCTATTATATGAAAGTAAACTCTATACCAGAATATTTTGAACGACGCTTTGATTCTAGGGTAAGAAATCTATCAACTGTTACAATGATTTTATACTTGGTCGGCTATATTGGAATTGGGCTTTTAGCCTTAGGTTCATTATTACAACCTATCCTAGGATGGGATATTGAAACGATTATTGTTGTTATCGCATTGATTGCTGGGATATATGTTTCCTTAGGTGGTCAAACAGCAATTATCTTTACTGACTTTTTGCAGGGAGTAGTGTTACTATTTGCTGGAATATTAATCTTTGGACTTGGTATTGCTTATCTTGGAGGATTTGATATCTTTTGGAATGCATTATCTATAACCAATAAATTGCCATTAGCTGATTTTAATTCCCCGCCAGATTTTAACTTTGTTGGTGTATTTTGGCAAGATGGAGTAGTTGGATCTGTTGGATTTGCTTTTATGAATCAAGCAGTTATAATGCGTTTTTTATCTTCTCGTTCTGTAGCCCATGCTCGTCGAGCAACAATGATGAATGTGTTAGTATTTTTACCGATTGGTACTGTTGCCGTATCAAATGCTGGTTGGGTGGCAAGAGCAATTACAAATACCTCACCTGAAGTGATTGCAGAAACAACAAATCCTAATAGTATTTTTACTGTAGTAGCAGGAATTGTAGCATCGTCAGAAGCAGTATTTGCGTTTCTAGTAGCAGCGGTTGTCGCAGCATTAATGTCTAGTCTAGATTCTCAAATTAATGCATCAGCTGCAGTTGTAGTAAATGACATATATCTACCTCGAGCAAAAAATCCTTCAGAAAAAACTCGTTTGAAAGTAGCAATGCTAACATCTGCAATGGTAACAGTTGTAGGGATTGGAGCTGCTTTTTTATTTGCACAGTATGGCACTATTTATGAGGCACATGGGGCATTTCATAGTATAGTAACTCCACCCATGGTTACTATTATATTTTTAGGAATATTTTGGCAACGTTTTTCTGCACAAGCAGCTGTATTAAGCTTTATAGTAGGTTCTATATTTATTGTTTTAGGATTGATATACCCTTTTGAGCTTATTACTCCGTTTGCGCATGGAATCGAGTTTATTGAAGGGAAACCATATTCCTATATCAGAGCATTATATAATCTTGTAGCATGTGTATCTATTGGAGTGATTGTAACTCTACTTACAAAACCACCAAAAAATTATGATAATATTAAAGGACTAACTCTGTGGACAATTAAAGATGGAGCTGAATATTTTAAAGGCTCCAAAATAAATCCAAATGCTGGAATTACTATTACAGTTCCTGGAAGTGAAATTATAGTATCTGAAGATGAAAATAACAAAGTATGTTTACCAAAAAAGTATATGGACCAAATTAAAGGTAATCCAGGAGATCTTATTTATATTAGCGACAAGCGTTGGTACTTGGGTGGATTAAAATCTACACATGCTAATCTTGGATCAGTAACTAAGTTTGATGGAGTCGTTATATCAAAAGATGTCTATAAGCATGCACAATTTGATTTATCGAAAGATTTAATTATTGAGCTTGAGGTGTAATTATTCCTTGTTTTTTCGATAATAATATTAAAAATTCCAAATCATATTCCGGAGTAGCTCAGTTGGTAGAGCGAGTGACTGTTAATCACCAGGTCGGGAGTTCGAGTCTCTCCTCCGGAGCAAAGTAAAATGAGTCAAAAAAATAAAAAATAATGTATTATTTTATTGACAAAAAAAAGTAATGCTTATTAATTTCATTATATTATTTCAACTTGATTAACAGGGGATAGAATGGATTTTCTTACACTTTGGTCTTTACTTGGATTTCTTTTTGCTGTCTATGCGGTCACAGCTAATGACAGTATTCAAACATTAGGAACTTATATTTCATCCAATAATGATATCAAGTGGTATTGGATGTTTGCATATATGGGATCCATTTTCTTAATAACTATGCTTGAAGGTTTCAATGTTGGTGATCCAGCTTTTGGGCGGTTAGATAACTTTCCGGAAATAGATATACAGTGGTATCATGCAGTAGCTCCATTAGTCCTAGTAGCCTTGACACGATTAAAAATACCAGTGTCTACTACGTTTTTAGTCTTATCAGTATTTGCATCATCAGTTGTAATGGAGAAGATGTTACTAAAAAGTTTTTTAGGATATGCAGTATCTTTTGTTTTCGCTTGGGGATCTTGGTATCTCATTAGTAAATACTTTTTAAATGAAGGCGAAAAAGGTAAAAATAAATATAACAACTATTGGAGAATAGGCCAATGGGTGACTACTGGTTGGTTATGGTCAACATGGCTAAAGCATGACCTAGCAAATATTATGGTATTTTTACCAAGATATTCTAATCTTGAAAATACTTACTTTGAATTTTTTGTTATTGGTACAATGCTTCTAGGATTAGCATTTATGTTTTATGAGCGCGGTGGAAGGATACAAGAAATTGTCTTATCAAAAACCAATACAAGATATGTTCGCTCTGCTACACTGATTGACTTGGTTTATTGTTTTGTACTGTATTATTTTAAAGAAGTCAATAATATTCCTATGAGTACAACATTTGTTTTTATGGGAATGTTGGCAGGTAGAGAGCTTGGAATTTGGATGTCTATTGGGTATGGTGAGTTAACCTACACTAGCCGACATAAAAAAGCTATCTTTCCAATGCTATATAAGGACTTCCTTAGGTTAATGTTAGGGTTGATGATTAGCGTGTCTCTTGCATACGGCATACAATGGTATAGTGCCCTTTAAATAAAATGATGTATTGCAGCCCTTATAACTATTGATGATATTATTATAGGTATGAATCTTAAAAATAAAATTGTATTAGTAACTGGAGCTGCCAAAGGTATTGGGCTTGCAACTGTTAAACGATTACTCAAAAAAAACGCCAAAGTTATTCTATGGGATTTTCAGCCAAACGATTTAGATGATGCTGTGAAATCTCTAAAAAATGAAGGACATGATGTATTTTCTCAAGTCTGCGATGTCACAAATAAAGAGCAAGTCTACCGCAATGCAGCAATCATTAAAAAAGATATTGGGGATGTAGATATTTTGATTAATAATGCTGGAACAGTATATACAGGATATATGCTGGATCGTTCAGATGAAGAATTAGAGAATATGATTAATGTTAATTTTACATCAATGATTTATACTATTAGATCTTTTATGCCTGCGATGTTAGAAAAAAATAAAGGTCATATTATTAATATATCATCTGCTTCCTCATTAATTGGTGCTCCAAAATTAGCGATATACGCTGCGACAAAATGGGCTGTAATGGGTTTAACAGAATCTTTAAGATTAGAAGCAATTAAGATGGGTAAAAAAGGAGTAAGATTCTCTTCTATCCACCCTAATTTTTTGAAAAAAGGTTTATTTGAAGGGACTAAACTAAATATTTTAGGCTCCATCTTTGCACCAGGCGTGAAATCTCATGATGTTGTTGCAAAAGTTATTGTAAATAGAGCAATTCGTTTTGGATTTCATTCACCTAAAATTCCATGGATTATGAATCAATCTGTATTATTAAGAGCTCTACTACCTAGTTCTTTACTTGTCAAGTTTGGTAGTCTATACGGATTAAATAGTATGATGGACGAACATACGGGCTATAAGGATGGCCGTTAATTTTTTTCTTTACTATGAATATTGATAATAATAGAATAGGCGAATGAATAATTCAATAAAGATACTAATTATTATATGTAGTTTGGCACTTCTTGCTAATTGCGACAATTCATCAAATATTGAAGAAGATGAAAAACTACTCATGGTAACTTTTGAAGATTCATTAAGTTATTCTATCGGCGTTACTATGGGTAAAAATTTACCTGATGCTGAATTCAATCATGATCTTGTCCAGCAGGGGCTAAATGATTATTTTAATAAAAAAGAACCAAGATTAAATAATGCAGATAGACAGGTGATATTAAGAGAGTTTAATGTGAAAAACTCACAAATAGAGAGAGATCAAATGGAATTAGCTACAGCAGATGCCAGAGACTTATCTAGAAAAAATAAAATGTTAGGGCAAGAATTCTTAGATAAAAATAAGCTAAAAGAAGGAGTGCTTGTTCGCGAACGTAGTGGATTACAATATAAAGTCATTGTAAAAGGTTCTGGTATCATTCCAGATTATGATGATAGAGTTGTTATACACTATACTGGATATTTAATCGATGGATATAAATTTGATAGTAGTTACAATATGGGTACACCATTAACGCTTGAAGTCGCACGTTTCATTCCAGGCTGGCAGGAAGCGCTACTAATGATGCCTGTTGGATCAAAATGGGAAATCTATGTACCTTATAATCTGGCATATGGAGATGCAGGGATTCAAGGTTCAAACTTAGGGGAATATGTCATTCCACCTTCTTCTACTCTTATTTTTGAAATGGAACTGCTAGCTATTGCTAAGTAGTCCTAAAATTTACTTAATAACTTCAATCATAACTTAAAACAGGGGATATACAATACAATGTTACTACCTAAAAAATGGCATATAATGCTCTTAATGGCTTTTTCAACTTTAATTGCTCAAGATATTAAAGGAAAAGTTTTCTTTGATTACACTGATTCAGGCGATAGTAGTAAAGTAGACGAATTTGCTTTAAAGCGAGTTTATCTTACATTCTCAAAATCAATTTCTGATGAACTTTCAGTAACGATACAAACAGATGTAGACACTAACAGTTCGCCTAAAAATATCTATCTTAAAAATGCAAAGGTAGATTGGAAAACACTCGATGGTAATATTGTTATTGGGTTACAAGGCATGAATATGTTCAAAGTCCAAGAGGGAAATTGGGGAAAACGATATCTTGATAAAACTATTATGGATCGTTTTAAATATTCTAGTGCAGCTGATATGGGAATAGGATATTATCATTCAAAAGATAAATTTCATGGTAGCTTATTAATAACAAATGGTGCAGGTTATAAAAAATCAGAAAATGATTCTCATAAGAAACTATCCCTACAATTTATCTATGGAAATACAAATTTATCTAAATCAGATGGATTTAATGTAGGAGCAGTTCTTTCTCATGAACCTTATGACAGAGATGGCGAAGTAGGGATTCCAGAAGAGCCAATAGGAGAACATACTAAAAAAGTATTTGGACTATTTGGTGGATATGCAAAAAATAATTTACGTGTTGGAGTAGAATGGAATCAATTAGAGGACTCTGGACTATTAGACGGAAATTATGATAATAATCTTACTTCTGTTTATTGTACTTATGTTCTTAATCCTAAACAGACTTTAGTCGTTAAGCATGACATGGTATCAGGAAATAAAGATGCTAATTATGCAGTAGTAGCCATGGAATTTGCTCCTACTAAAGGGCTGGTAGTTGCACCAAATGTTCGTTCTAACGATGGAACTACAATGCTTGGAGTAAATTTCCAATTTCAATTCTAGTATGATGTATAGTTCTAAAAAAATGATAAGTATATTTTTTATTTCGATAGTATTGTTACTAACATCTGGTTGTCAGTCTAATAACAAAATGGTGTTGTCTGATCCATTATTTTATACCGAATCAATGCCAAATGCTGGTATTGATAGTATAGGATTTCTTATGCGAAAGCATGTTATAGTTGTAACGGGGAAAGAAGCTAATCAATTGTATGTCTATAATGCAATGAACGGAGAACTAAAACAAACAATTGAGAGACCTGATGCATACCCTAATGGCGTCAATGTGATTAATGATGATTTAGTTTTAATCACTGAAAGGGATACGCACCAGGTGTCTGTTTTCAATACTTCAATGAAATTTCTTGGTACTTTTGGAGCGGATATTTTGCGTCAACCTTATGGAATTACAAGCTATAAAAAATCAGATGGGATATATCAAATTTTTATAACAGATAGTTATGATTATGATACGCCAAAAACTGATAGAATTACTTCTTTTGAACTATCTTATGATAAGGATTCGTTTTCGATAATTTCTTTTGAAACATTTGGACAAGAGATACTTTATCAAGTAGAAAGCATTATGGTTGATTCTTCTAATAATACATTATTGGTAGCAGATGAAAATAAAGAACATTATAAAATTGCTGTGCTCGATTTAAATAGTGGCGAAAATATAGGTTCAAAGCTCGAAGACTTTATATTTTTAACAGATCCGGAAGGGATAGCACTCGTTAAAACATCTAAAAATTCTGGATATTGGATTGCTACCGAACAAAGTAAGATAGATAATAAATTTCACTTATTTGACAGAGAGTCTTTTGAATATTTAAATACATTATATTTAGAAGATATATCAAATACCGATGGTATTGCCACAGCATATATGCATGGAAGTTGGTACTTGTATGCAGTTGATAATGATCATCGAGTTGGAGCATTTAAGCTCCCAGAAATGAACTAGTTTTTCCCTATAATTTCATCTAGATTTATTGAATTATGAATAATTCAATGACAAATAAAACAAAGTATACGTATTCTATTGGTCAAATTTCTTTCGAAATTAAAAATACATTATTTCATTATTTTTTTATTTTATTTTTTAGTACAGTGATGGGTTTACCAGCAACTCTTGTTGGTTCAGCAATCTTTATTACTCTTATTATTGACGCTATAACAGATCCAATCATGGGAGGAATTTCAGATGAATGGCGATCTAAGATATGGGGACGCAGACATTTATTTATGTTGTTAAGTGCTGTTCCTACAGGACTAGGTCTATGGTTTATATTTTCACCACCTCTTTTATTGAGTAGTACCAATTTATTTATCTGGATGCTTAGTTTTGCAATCCTTACTCGTTTAGGATTAACCTTATTTTATATTCCTTATCTAGCACTAAATGCAGAATTGACTGATTCTTATGATGAACGTACTGAGCTTTCATCATTACGTACAATATTTGGGGAGCTATTTAAGATTGGTCTCCTCGCACTATTTTTTACAGTATTTCTTGTAGATCCAAATCCAGACATTGATGGGAGGATGAACCCTAGTGCATATGCACAGATGGGCAAGGTAGGCGCTATTTGTGCTGTGATTGCGATATTAATTAGCACATTAGGAACTTTTAACCAAGTTCCAAGATTAAACCAAAAAACTCATTCTTCAAAATCTGTAAAGTGGTGGAAAGGATATGGAGAAATTATTAAGGCATTGAGATTTAAGCCTTTTAGATCACTATCATTAGGATTTATCTTTTTTAATATTATGGCTGGTATTACCATAGCATTAGGATTGTACTTCATGACTTATTTCTGGGAATTCACGCAAGAGCAGAGTATGTATATTTTAATTGTAATGGGCGTAGCAGTTGTTCCAGGAGCTATCATTGCTCGTATTGTTCAAAAAATGTATGATAAAAAAAATGGAGTAATTATGGCTCTTATTTTTTATGCAATTATTTATTGTGCTCCAATAATGCTTCGACTGCTAGGATTGATGCCAGAAAATAATACAGAAAATTTATTTTATGTGATGCTCTTATTCTATTTTTCAGGTCAAATATGTGTTATGATTGGACTTATTCTTTCAGAATCAATGATGGCCGATGTTACGGACGATTATGAGCTAGAAACGGAGAAAAGACAAGAAGGATTACTATTTTCTGCAATCATGTTTGCAAAAAAAGCTACATTTGGACTAGGAGGATTTTTTGCAGGTATTATTTTAGATAGTATCTATTTCCCAGTTAAAACAAATCCAGGAGAAGTTGATTTATCTATTTTATGGAACCTAGGATTTGTGGTCATTCCTATCGTGCTATTATTACAACTTATGTCTGCTTTTTTCTTCAACCTTTATCCTATTACTCGAGCGAAGCATGAAGATACACTAAAGTCATTAAGCCGTTAATTATATGCTTTATATTTCTATAGCCATATTTTGTATTATTCTAATATTATATATTTTTAGAAATAACATTGTAATGAATATCTATAAACTCCCATTGATCAGAAAGTCTTGGCAATTACCAAATATGGCTGCAGCAACATTTGAAATTTCATCTAATAATACTAAGCCAGTTGTTGTTTGTTGTGGTGATAGTATTACTCATGGGCATATTGGATATGATTGGGTTAGTAGCCTAAGAAACATCGATAAATCGAAGGTATATATCAACGCGGGAATTAATGCTGACTTAACATGGAATCTTAATCAACGTATTCATGATATCACTAAGCATGATCCTGATTATATAACCATATTAATTGGTACAAATGACGCAATAGGCAGTCAGAAAATTAAACACATCCAAGATTATTATGTATCTACTAAAGGATTACCTCGATTACCTCATATTGATTGGTATGCATCAGAATTAGAAAATTTTATTATAGATATTCAAAGCAAGACAAATGCTAAAATTGCTATCAGTACATTGTCTTGGTTAGGCGAGCAATCGGAAGCTGAAATTATCAAGGTAGTAAGATCGCATAATAATATTATCAGAGACTTATCTGAAAAGTATAACTTAAAGTTGATAGATTTATTTAAGGAATTTGATCAAATCATTGATATTAATAATAGTGTTCCATACACCACTACAGAATGGAGAAGACTTAGAGGGCTGAGAGCTGTCATATTGCATTATGTTTTTGGATGGAGCTGGAATCGTATTGGTCGTAAGTATAAGCTAAAACTGTTGTGTGATCATATTCATTTAAATGAGAAGGCAGGAGTGATGTTAGAAGAGTTAATGAAAGATTTTATTGATAGAGAGAAGAGTACCCCGGACAGGATTTGAACCTGTGACCTACGGATTAGAAATCCGTTGCTCTATCCAGCTGAGCTACCGGGGCATGGACGGAACTTAGTTAATTAAAAAAATATTTAAAGGTCTTTTTTCAATTTATTTATAGAGAGGGCTCCGACGGAGAAATTTCTTGCAATAATTATTCTTTATCTGTACTATAGAGGAGAATATAACAAAAAGTATTTTCAATTAAATTTTCAAGGAGAAAATCATGGCTGAAAAAGTAAAAACAACAGGCGTTAGTAAAGAAAAAGGTTTCTTATACTACTTAGGTAAAGATGGTAACGTATGGAGATCAGGTATGTCAAGAGGCGGATCTGGCGGCGGAAACGCAGAAAAAGTTGCTGATGCAGGTGTTACACGTGAAAGCGGATTCTTATACTTCATCGATAAAGATGGAGATGTATCTCGCGCACCTATGGCTAGAGGTAGAGGTTAAATTTTAACTTTTACTTTTTAGATATTTAAAATAAAAAAGGAGCATTGATTGCTCCTTTTTTATTTAACAATTGAATTTTTCTTATTTGAGACAATCCCACTAGACACAATCATTCTAAATCCTTCTTCTACATTTACTCCAGCATCCGATGTCTCTTCTTTAGGAACAATTAAGAAAAATCCAGAAGTAGGATTTGGAGTTGTAGGAACGAATAAATGATAAAATTCTTCATTTGCTTCGTTAGTAGATTCGCTTGTTACAAATCCTAGCGTCCATATATTTTTTCTTGGGTATTCAATATAAACTACTTTTTCAAAAGAATGGGATCCTCCACCAGATATAGATTCTATAATCTGTTTGGTTGTTGTATAAATCATTCCAATGAATGGAATATTTTTGAAAATTCCTTCTAGCCATGCAACCACTCTTTTACCGACTACATTTCTAGCTAATGCACCTACAAGAATTAAATAAATTATTACAATAATTAATCCAATAATGGAGCTTAAAAGATTAAAGCCGGGGAATGTGACATCTACAAGCTGCTTTAGAGGTTCTGATACTTTTCCACCCAATGTAATTGTTATCGCAAGAATAGCCTGCAGCACATAAACTGCTAATGCTATAGGAATAGTAATTGCTAAGCCAGCTAAAAATGAATTTTTTATTTTATTTCCCATATCAGTATCAATTTATATAAAATTTTGATCTACTTCCTATATATAAGTACAGAACTACCCAAAATAAACATTGTACCAATAATCTCTTTCGCGCTTAACACTTCATTCAGGAATATCCAACCTAAGGTAATAGCAACAATTGGAGGAAAAATAGCAACGTAAGTTACTTGAGTTACGCTTAAATACTGATAAAGCCAAAAATAGATACCCCAAGATATCACTCCTCCAAAAATTACAAGGTATACACTTGCTAGTATTAATTGGTTATCCCAAACTATTGGAGAAAGATCTTCTTTAAGTATATATGATAATGTAAGCATAACAACCCCAGTTAATACTTGGCAGACAGCATTCATTTGATATGGACCAACTATATCACTATGTTTTTTATAAAGCACGCTAGGCCAAGCTGCGATCATAATAGCTCCTACTAATATCATTATAGCAAAAAATGACTGTGACTCTAAATCAATTACTTGATTAGAGCCAATAAAAATCATTCCTATAAGTCCTACAAATAATGCAAGCATCTTATTTGTAGTCAACTTCTCATTATTATCTTCTGGAATCATAAAATGAGCCATGACACTCGTAAATAAGGGAAACAGTCCCCAAAGAATAGACGAAATACTTGAGTAAACATATTGTGTTGCCCAATAAGTAATTCCATATGACAGAGCAAAGTTTAAGAGTCCAAACGATAAGTAAAGCTTGATTGCTTGTCTATTGAAAGGAATTGACTCTTTTTTGAAAAAAATAATTAAGAAAAATAAGAGACCTGATAGAAAGAACCTAAATCCTACTCCAAAAAAAGGAGGCACTCCAGCATTTAGAGAAATTTTGATAAAATACCAAGTAGATCCCCAAATCAGGCATAGTGCGATAAAAGGGAAAAGAACTTTATTGTTCATTAATTAGATGATTTATAAATAGTGGCAAGTAAGGCACTTGCAATATATATGCTTGAGTATGTACCTACAATGACGCCTACAAGCATTGTAAATGCAAAGGGACGTATGACTTCACCACCATACGTTAATAGCACCACAATGACAAATAAAGTTGTTAATGAAGTAATCAAAGTTCTACTTAGCGATTGGTTAATACTTTTATTGATAGTCGATTCAAATAATACAGTACCTGAAGACTTCATATTTTCTCTCACTCTGTCGAGAATAACAATTGTATCATTTAGCGAGTAACCAACAATTGTTAAGAATGCAGCTACAGTGCTTAATGTAATTTCATATCCAGTTAGAGAGAATATTCCAAGAGTAATAGTAATATCATGAACGAGAGCGAGTATTGCGCCCACTGCAAATTTGAATTCAAATCTAATAGATATATAAAAAAGGATAAGAACAAGAGCAGAAACAATAGACCAGAATGCTTTTCCACTTAATTCTGATCCTACTTTTGGACTAACAGCCCCAAGAGAAAGTATAAACATATTTTTATCTTCAGGAACTTTTGTTGGCATAGATTTATAGATATGATTTACAATACCTTGCCCAAAATTTTCAGGTGTATTATCCTGACTTTTAATTTTAATCATTATCTCTTTATTGCTACCAAAATATTTTATCTCTTCTGTACTAAGATTAAATTCTTGATCTCCAACAGATATGGATTCCATAACAGATCTTATCTCTTGAATACTTACTTCTTCGTCAAAACTTAATCCAATCGCAGTACCTCCCTTAAAATCAATACCAAGATTTAAACCAAGCATTAATAAGAATAGCGATCCAGCTGCAAGAGTAGCTGATAGTGCAAATCCCACCTTCTTGTAAGACATAAATTTAATTTTTGTATTTTCTATAAATTTCATAATTATATACTCAATTTTTCTATAGTTCTCTTTGATGTGACATAGTCAAAAATAAATCTTGTTACAATTATTGCTGTAAACATACTGACAATAATACCCCAGAATAATACAGTTGCAAATCCTTTGATTGGACCACTTCCATATTGATATAATACTGCTGCAGCTATACCAGTGGTTAGATTTGCATCCACAATAGTGGTAATTGCTCTTTCATAACCTGCATCAATAGCAGAGCGTACAGATTTTCCATTTCGTAATTCTTCTTTAATTCTTTCAAAAATAATTACATTAGCATCTACAGACATACCTACGGTTAAAATTAATCCAGCGATTCCAGGTAGAGTTAATGTTGCTCCCAATAGTGCTAAGATTCCTAGTAACAAAATTAATGTCCAAATAACAGCAAAGCTTGCAATAAAACCGGATAGCTTATAATAGAATATGATAAATAAGATTACAATTAATAATCCTACTAACATTGAGTACGTTCCTTTGCTAACCGAATCTGCACCAAGTGATGCACCAACAGTTCTTTCTTCTTGGATTGTAACTGGAACAGGTAAAGACCCTGCACGCAATACAATCGCAATATCTTCTGCTTCTTGGATAGAATCCATACCCTCAATAACAGTACCACCACCAAAAATTTGACTTCTGATCACTGGAGCCATATGTACTTTTTTGTCTAATACAATTGCAATTCTTTTATTGATATTAGATCCAGTAATCCTTGCCCATTCTCTTGATCCTTCATTGCTCATTTCTACTTGTACTGTAGCTTGTCCAGCACTAACACCAGACTGGCTTAATCTCATTTGTGCATCTTCTATTACACCACCTGTTAGTTCTGCATTATCTACTAGATGGTAGAGGAGATAAACTTCTTCTTCTTCACCAAAATCATTTATTAAAGTTATAGCAGAGTTGCCAGTAAGGAATAGACTCCCGGTTGCATCTAATACTTGCTTAACATTATCTTGATTTAAGATATTTTGTAGCTTAGATAAATTACTTGTAGATATTGCTAGATCGCTACCAACGGCTATCAACAATGAAGAGAATCCTAAGCTATTCTCATCGGAGTTATTTGTATCAAATAACTGATCAACATCATCATTAGTTTTTTCAATATTCATTGCAGCTAGATTATCAATCTGTCTTACAATAGTATTAGTACTTTCTATATCTTTTACAATCATAAGTTCGAGTAGAGCAGTGCTTTGTAGTAAGTCTCTAGCTCTTTCAGAATCTTGTACACCTGCAAGCTCAACAATAACTCTGTTGTTACCTTGTTTTTGAATTGTAGGCTCTGCAACACCAAATTGATCTACACGATTTTGAATAATTTCAATAATTCTATTAATTGAATCTGCTGATTGAAGATTTAATTGTTCAATGATTTGATCTTTTGTCTTACCGTAGCTAATAAAATATCTAGGTAATTTTAAATCTTTTTCTAATGCTTTTTCTTCAAACAGAGTAAAGAAGTCAGTACTATTATTTTTATAATCTTCACTTAATTCTTCTAAAAATATATCAAATTTTTTGTCTTTATTTTTAGCAAGAGTATTAATCAGTTGAGGTAGGTCTACTTCAAGTACAATATATATACCACCCTTTAAATCAAGACCCTGTTTAATACTTTTTGATTCAAAGTATGTTAACTCATCTTCTGATAAGTTGTTTTTTGCGTCATCACTTAACAATTGATATCTAATTGATGGTAAAAGGGCATAAACCCCTAACCCAAAAATAAATAGAATTGATAGTAATCTTGTTCTTAATGTATTGTTCATATCTTACTTGCTTTAAAGTGAAAAAGAATTTAATACTTTCAAATACTTTTTCACTATTTTTTTAAATTATATTTAACTCTGTCCCAACATCATAAAAAGCACTGAGTGCATGATCGAGCTGTTCTTGAGTATGATCTGCAGATAATTGTACTCTAATTCTTGCTTCATCTTTACCTACTACCGGGTATGAAAATGCTATAACATATATATTTTTTTTCAATAAATTTTCAGACATTTTAACAGCTTTTTTTGCATCATAAATCATAATAGGTACAATCGGATGATCAATGCCTTTTATATCAAAACCATGTTCTTTAATTTTTTCTCGAAAATACATCGTGTTTTTTTCTAGTCTCTGTTTGTAGCTGTAATCATTTTCAATAATATCAAATACTTTAATACATGCTGCAACTAAAGCAGGGGCTAAGCTGTTAGAGAATAAATAAGGTCTAGATTTTTGTCGTAGAGTTTCAACAATCTCTTTGGAAGCACATACAAATCCTCCAGAAGCACCACCCAATGCTTTTCCAAATGTAGATGTGATAATATCTACATCATCCAAAACATCGTGATAATCTGCGCTTCCTTTTCCATCGCTGCCTAAGAATCCTGTTGCATGACAATCATCTACCATTACCATAGCATTATATTTTTTTGCCAACATAACTATATCTTTTAATGGAGCAACTACTCCATCCATACTAAAAACACCATCTGTTGCAATTAATTTTACTCGAGCACTAGAATTTTTTAATAATTTTTCTAAATGTTCCATGTCTGAATGTCGGTAGCGATTTTTTTCTGCTTTACACAGTCTTATTCCATCTATAATAGATGCATGATTTAATTCATCTGAGAATACAGCATCTTCTTTCGATAAAATAGTTTCAAATAAACCACCATTAGCATCAAAGCATGAGGAATAAAGAATAGTATCTTCTTTGCCATGAAATTCACTCACTTTCCTTTCTAGGTCCTTATGAATTGTTTGAGTGCCACAAATAAATCGAACAGAACTTAATCCAAATCCCCAGTCATTAATTGCTTGAATAGCCGCTTTTTTTATATCAATATTATTAGATAGTCCTAAGTAGTTATTAGCACAAAAATTAATGACAGTTTCTCCGAGTACATTAATTTCCGTTTCTTGAGGAGTTTCAATTATGCGTTCATTTTTAAATGTACCATCTTGCTTAATTTTTTCAAGATTAGTTTGTAGGATATTTTTAATGTTTTCCATAATTCTTTCTGATTTCTGGTATTAGATACTGTTCAAACATTACATTTTTGCTATGATTATTTACAAAATTCCATTCTTTTTTAGCTTCTTCACAATTTAAATTTTCAGGCCATGTATCTGCAATAGATTGAAACCTAGAATCTATGTTATAATCTACAATAAATTTTGGAAATTCCTTTTGTAGTTCTTCAACAATTTCTTTTGGACTCAAACTTAGCTCTTCTACATTAAATGCTCTCAATTTTGATTTGATATGCGGAATAGTCATAATCTGAAAAATAGCATCAATTGTACTTTTAATACTTAAAAATGGAAGCAATGTAGATGGATCTACATTGCAAGTATATTTTTTATTATTATATGCTGCATGCAGCATTTGTGGAGCAAAATCGGTTGTTCCTCCTGATGGTATAGTATATGGACTAATAATTCCAGGAAATCTTAAGCATCTAAAGTCAATTCCAAACCCTAGCTGAATGCTTTCTTCATATTTTTGTGTACCAAATTGTTCTATAGCTAGTTTATTACATCCATATATTGTTTGAGGTTTTATAATATCATATTCTTTTGCGTCTTTTAATTTTCTTGGGCCATACACTGCAATTGAGCTAGGAAAAAAAATTCTTACAAATGATTTATGTTTTATTCCATGATTAATAGCTAATTGAATTATTAATTTTGATCCTTCTTCATTTACTTCATGAGCTAATTTTGGATTATTATTTGCAGATTGACTTAATAGTGCAGCAAAATGATATACTTCAATAATATTATAATCGTTAAATATTGATTTCATGACATCTTTATTAAGAATGCTGTCTTTTATATAGATAACATTATCATATTTTATATGAGGACTATTGATATCTAATGCAATTACAAGGACCTCTTTTTTAGACAAGGCGAGTAGGGTTTGCCTACCTATTTCACCATTGAATCCCGTAATTAAAATTGCATTATCCATAGTGTAAATTAACTCCATTGAGATGATTTTTTAAAAACTTTGTATTAAGATTGAATACCAATTAAATTTTTTTGCTCAAATGAAAAAAATTATCGCAGTTATTAATCAAAAAGGTGGCGTTGGTAAAACGACGACAGCTATTAATTTAGCTGCTAGTTTAGCTATCTTAGAAAAAAGAACTTTATTAATTGATTTTGATCCTCAAGCAAATGCTACAACTGGCTTATCAAATTTTGGAATTGATAAGAATCATTCTATCTATGATGCATTAAGTGGAAACCAAGCTATGAAAGATATTATTTCAACTACGAGCTTAGACTATCTAGACTTTATTAGATCAGATAATAATTTGGTAGGTTGCGAAGTAGAATTGGTCTCAGTAAAAAACAGAGAAAAGCAATTATTGCGATTAATTAATAAAGTAAAAAAAGATTATGATTTCATCTTGATAGATTGTCCTCCGTCGTTAGGATTATTAACATTAAATGTTCTAGTTGCATCAAACAACGTATTGATTCCTATCCAAAGTGAATTTTTTGCTTTAGAGGGCTTGAAAAGCTTGCAAGAGACTATTAGGTTGGTTCAAGATAATGTTAATAAGGATTTAAAAATACTTGGAATTCTTATTACCATGCATACTAAAAGACTACGTTTAGCAAAAAAAGTAGAAAATATATTAAAATCAAAATTTAAAAATAAGTTGCTTAAGACAAAAATTAGCAGAAATATCAGATTAGCTGAAGCTCCGGACGATGGAAAGCCAGCTATTATGTATGATGTTGATTGTGCTGGAGCAAAAAACTATATGGAATTAGCATTGGAGATTTTAAATGAAAAAAAATAATCAGATAGGGCAAGGGATTGGTGCACTGCTTACACCAAATAAATCTTCTGATGATGTAGGGCAAAATAATATATTGATCAGTAGAATTACTCCAAACCCCAATCAGCCTAGAAAAGTTTTTGATGAAAAATCGCTAAAACAATTAGCTCAGTCTATTGATGAAAAAGGCTTAATCACTCCCATTACAGTTAAAGCATCAAATAATAAATATATTATCGTTGCAGGAGAAAGAAGATTTAGAGCCCATCAATTACTAAAAAGAAAAAGAATATTAGCATATATAATAGATGCAGATTCCAATAAAGATATAATGTATATGGCATTAATTGAAAATATACAAAGAGAAGATTTAAATGCAATAGAGCAAGCCAAAGGATATAAATATTTAAAAGATAATTTGGATAGTTCTATAACAGAGATTGCAAAAACAGTTGGTAAATCACGTCCAGCAGTTTCCAATTCATTGAGATTATTGAATCTACCTGAAGAAATTCAAGACAGTATTCTTAAAAATGAAATTAATGCAGGACAAGCAAGAGCAATTTTGCAGAAGAAGACTACTCAAGGTATGATTCTTCTCTGGAGGCGACTATTAAAAGAAAAAATGTCTGTTAGGAAAGTAGAAGCTGCAGCATCAAATGATATAAAATGGGACAATCAGATAAATCAAATTGAAAATAAAATTGCAAGAATTATTGGAACTAAAGTAACAATCAATAACAATAAGAATACAAAAAAAGGATTTGTAAAAATTCATTTTGATTCAAAAACTTGGGATCGCGTTGTTAGTAAGCTTAAAAGTATTAAGTCAGATTTCGAATAATAGGACTATTCAATAAAGAAAAATATCAATGAAATTTAAAAAATATAAAATATTATTTATTTCTCCCTTTAATGATAAAACATGGCAGTCTGAATTTAATAGACCTACGCTGATAGCAGGATTATCTTTAATCTCTTTTTCGTTTATCGCTTCTTTGTCGTTAATGTTTCTTTCTATACCTATTGTAAAAGAATATCTTAAAATCACCGCTATCAATAAAGAGATTAAGCAGCAAGAAAAAATTATAGAAAATATTAGTGGAACATTAGATGAGATAGGACTGATGAAATCTTATATTGAGAATATAATTGGCTCTGATAGTCAAAACCAATTACCAGATAATAATATTAGATTTATGGTTATAGATAATATACCAGATATCCAGCCTACCGATGGAGTTATTAGTAAAGATTTTAATCTAAGCACTCTACATTTCGGAATAGACATTGTAAGCGATCAATCTACTCCGATTGTTTCAATTGCTGATGGTGTTGTTATTTATAGTGATTATTCTAAAGAACTTGGTAATGGAGTCGTAATCGATCATCAAAATGGATACTATTCTCATTATTACCATAACGAAGAAAATTTTGTCAAAAAAAATGAGAAAATAGATCGGGGCATGTTAATTGGAAAGATTGGAAATACGGGAGTATCTACAGGACCTCACTTACATTTTGAAATATGGAAAGATGGGGAGCCAATTGATCCATTAAATTTTTTCCCTAATTTTTCAAAAAAATCTGATAAATTTGAGGAGGAATCAAATGAATAACAAATCAAGTAATAGCCAGACGATTATAGCAGAAGATGTCCAAATTGATGGCGATATGGTTCTAATTGGTAATATCACTATTTATGGAGAAATAAGAGGATCAGTTTCTACGGACGGAGCAATCCAATTAGCAAAAAAAGGAAAAATTTTTGGAGATGTTAAGGCTTCTACAATACAAATTAATGGCTATATCCAAGGCGATGTTTTTATTAATGGTTCTGCTGAATTATTGGGAAAATGTGAGTTAGTCGGAGACTTAAAATATAAAGTATTAACAATACAGGATGGCGCTCAATTCTCTGGACGCTGTGAAATCATTGAAGATGATTTTGATTCATAAATGAATCCTCCTAAAAGATCGTTAAGCTCAATCATGTCAGAAAGCTATGCTGTATATTTTGAGTTTTTTGGTATTATTATCGGCTGGATATTATGCGGATATCTTATTACAAAAAATATATCTTATATTGCTATTATTGGAGGTGTAATCCACGGCTCTATAAAGGCATACCAGCATGTTGTAAAAAATAATTAGAAAATCTGATTTTTTGCTGTGATTAATTATATCTCTTTGTTAATATTTCATCGATGTTTGTAGATAAAAAAATAACTGAAACTCATCATGCTCAAAGTCCTGCAGATACAGCTATTGGTCATGTTGCAAATACAGATCACGGACATCATATTTTTGATGTAGAGTTTTTATCCTACTTATCAACAAAGATTTCATCATTTTTTGGTATATCAGAAAACTCTATGTTTTTCATTAATCTTGGTATTACTAAGCATGTATTCGTGCTACTATTTATATCTACATTAATGGTATTAAGCATTATTGGATTGGTTAGAAATTATATATCACATAAAAATAATATACCAAACAAGCTTATGAGTATTGTAGAGATGTTTGTGGTTTATTTAAAAGATGATGTATTAGAAAACTTTATTGGTAAGAATTATAGAGAGTGGGCATCATTAATTTATACGATTTTCTTTTTTGTTTTATTTGCCAACTTATCAGGGTTGATACCTTTTTTTGACCTACTTGGATTATTTGGTAAATTGGGACATAATGAATTATTAAGCAATTTATCTCATGGAGGTGCTACAATAACTGCCAATGCCAATGTGACCTTTGCTATTGCAACTATTACTTTTGTTGCATTTATAGGTGCAGGTATTAAAAGATATGGTTTTATTCAGCATTGGAAAAATTTAGCTCCTTCAGGTTTAGCTTGGCCACTTTATTTTGTTGTAGTTCCTATTGAATTTATGGGACTATTTATTAGACCTCTTGCGTTAACATTGAGGTTGGCAGGTAATATGATGGGCGGCCATATAGCATTAGTAATTTTTATAACATTTATATTTTCAATGGCAGATAGCTTTGGAGCGTGGGCAGGATTTGGTATAGCACCATTCTCTATTGCGTTAGCAGTAGGATTAACTATGTTAGAATTGTTGGTTGCAGTAATTCAAGCATATGTATTTGCTTTATTAACAGCCGTTTTTATAGGAATGGCAATAAACGTAGATCATTAACACAAAAAAAGGAGTCTCACTATGGGAGCAGGATTAGCAGTAATAGGCGCAGGAATTGGTATTGGTTTAATTGGTTATGGAGTAGCTCAAGCTATTGCAAGACAACCTGAAGCAGCTGGAGAAATTAGATCTCAAACATTTCTTTTAGCAATTTTGGTTGAGGGTGCAGCAATTTTGCTTGGATTATTATCATTAGTTCTTTAATCAACGTTAGGAATACAGTATGAACCCATTATTAACGGTAGATCTAGGCTTATATGTCTGGACACTAGTAATTTTTATGACAGTACTTTTTGTTTTAAAGAAGTATGCATGGAATCCTCTTCTAGATTTTATTGAAGAAAGAGAAAAGGACATTGCTAATTCTTTATCAATGGCTGAAAGTGCAAAGTCTGATTTAGAAAAAATCAAAGACGAGTCACAAAAAATATTAGATCAAGCCAAAAAAGAAGGTAAGGTTATCGTAAATGATAGCAAGCAAAAAGCTGAAGATTCAGCCAATAACATTTTAGAAAAAGCTAAAGTAAAATCTGATGAATTTATTTTAGATGCGAAATCTAAAATTGAAATTGAGAAGCAACGAGCAATTAAAGAGATCAAAGAAGAAGTAGTTGATCTTAGTATTGATTTAGCTTCTAAAATACTACAAAGAAATGTGAAAGATGATGATAATGATAAATTTATTAAATCTTCACTAGAAGCAATGAATGTAGATGAAGCAAAATCATAAAAAAATAAAAATATATTCTGAAGCGCTATGTGGTAGTGTTGATACTTTTGAAGGTTTTCAAGATATCAAGACATCATTGCATGGACTTGCTGCTTTATCAACAAAAGATCTGACAATTAATACATTTTTGAAATCAAAGTCAGTTGATCCAAATCAAAAGATGAACATATTTACAGAAGCTTTTAAAGGAGTCTTTAATGATAGTTTGTTAGATATGTTATTGGTTATGATTGAAAATGATGATATAAATTTATTGATTGATGTAAATAAAAGTTTTGTGGTTTTAGCTAAAAAGAAGTTAAACATAGCATATGTAGAAGTAACATCATCTTCAGATATGGATGATAATGCAAGAATACAATTATCAGATGCGCTAAGCAACATAACAAAAAAGAAAATTGATATTAATTTTTCAACTAATAAAAATTTAATTGGAGGATTAAAGATTAAAATTGATGATATGCTATTCGATAGCAGTTTAAAAACAAAATTAGAAAACGCAAAATCAAAATTAATAGGGGTATAGATGGATATTAAAACTAATCAAATCGGTGATTTACTACGCGACCAAATAAAAAATATCGATAATAATGTCGATGTGAATGAAGTTGGTGAAGTTCTAGAGATCGGAGACGGAGTTGCTAGAACTAGTGGTTTGGGCAATGTAATGAGTTCTGAGCTTGTAGAATTTCCAAACAATGTATTTGGTATGGCATTGAACTTGGAAGAAGAAAATGTAGGTGTTGTACTTTTTGGAGATAGTAGTCTTGTTAAAGAGGGTGATATTGTGAAAAGAACAGGAAAAGTAGTAGAAGTTCCTGTAGGAAAAGAATTATTGGGTCGAGTAGTTAGTCCTTTAGGTGTACCTATGGATGGTAAAGGTCCAATCAATGCAAAACATACATTGCCAATTGAAAGAAAAGCATTAGGAGTTATGCAAAGATTTCCAGTAAAAGAACCTTTGCAAACAGGCTTAAAATCAATCGATAGTATGATTCCAATTGGTAGAGGTCAAAGAGAATTAATTATTGGAGATAGACAGACAGGAAAATCTGCTATTGCTACAGATACAATTATTAATCAAAAATCTACTCATGATGGTGATAGCCCAGTTTATTGCGTTTATGTTGCGATTGGTCAAAAGGCATCTACGGTAGCAAAATTAGTAGGTGAGTTAGAAGCAAATGGTGCAATGGAATATACTACAGTAGTTGTTGCAAATGCATCTGATCCTGCTCCCTTACAATATATAGCACCGTATTCTGGATGTGCAATGGGAGAATATTATAGAGATAATAGTATGCATGGCTTAATTGTTTATGATGACTTATCTAAGCAAGCCACAGCTTATAGGCAAATGTCATTAGTACTAAGACGACCTCCGGGTAGAGAGGCTTTTCCTGGAGATGTATTTTATTTACATAGTAGATTATTAGAAAGATCTTCAAAATTATCTGAAGATTTAGGTTCAGGTTCATTAACTGCATTACCGGTTATTGAAACTCAAGAAGGAGATGTATCGGCATATATTCCAACAAATGTAATTTCTATTACTGATGGACAAATATATCTAGATACTAATCTATTTAATGGTGGAGTTAGACCTGCAGTAGATGTAGGACTTTCTGTATCTAGAGTTGGTGGAAGTGCACAGATTAAAGCAATGAAAAAGATTGCTGGTAAATTGAGACTAGACTTAGCACAATTTAGAGAATTAGAAGCGTTTGCAAAATTTGCTTCTGATTTAGATGAGGCTACAGCAGCACAGATTACCAGAGGGCGTCGTATGGTAGAAATATTGAAACAAAATCAATATGTACCAATGTCTACAGCTAACCAAGTAGTCATTATTTATGCAGCTAGTCAAGGATATCTCGATGATATAGATATTGAATCTGTTAAGGAGTTTGAAGTTGGTTTACTAGAACACTTTGCATCTAAGGCTTCAGATTGTATTAAAGAAATTGATGATACAGGGGATATCGGAGATGACTTAGCGGATAAGATGAATAAGACAATTGAGGAATTCAAAAAGAGCTTCTAGTATGGCTAATCTTAAAAATCTTCAAGAGCGTATAAAATCTGTTAGTAGTATTCAGCAGGTTACAAAAGCCATGAAAATGGTTGCTGCAGCTAAGGTGAAAAAAGCGCAAGAAAAGATGGAAATTTCAAGACCATATTCAAGAAATACACAAGACTTAATATGTAGAATTTTACCGCAAGTTTCTGCTACTAATATTCCATTAGTTGGTAATAGGGCTGTAAAGAATAGAGCTATTATTGTCATTACTAGCGACAGAGGCTTTGCAGGTTCTTTTAATTCTAGCGTAATTCGATTAGCTGAAAAAGAAATTGAAAAATTTGGTAAAGATAAAGTACAAGTATTTTGCTTGGGTAAAAAAGCTTCAGAGTATTTTAGTAAAAGAGATTACAATGTTGTTCAATCTTTTTATGATTTTTGGAAAGATATGACGTTTGATACAGCATCTGATATTGCTGAGACATTTATTACAGCATTTAATAATCTTGAAATAGATGAAGTTCATGTCATTTATAATCGATTTAAAACGTTAGCATCACAAGATTTGATGATAGAAAAAGTGTTACCAATTGACTTTACTGAAGATTATAATGTTAAAAATTATAATTATGATTATGAGCCAAATCAAGAAAGAATTGTAGAATCATTATTACCAAAACATCTGAAAGTGCAAATGTGGCAACAGATGTTAGAGTCTTATAGTAGCGAAGAAGCTGCTAGAATGATTGCAATGGATAATGCCACAGAAAATGCAAAAGAAATAATTAAAGAATTAAAACTAGAATTTAACAAAGCGCGTCAAGCGGCAATTACCACAGAAATGTTGGAAATTGTTGGCGGATCAGAAGCGCTAGTCGATTAAGGGGACTTAAAATGAATAATGAAGGTAAAGTATTACAAATAACTGGTGCGGTAGTTGACGTAAAATTCACTCAAGGTCATTTGCCGAGGATTCTAAATGCTCTCAATATCAAGAGAGAAGATGGATCTAATTTAGTATTAGAAACTGCTCAGCATTTGGGTCAAGGTGTTGTGAGAACCATTGCTATGGACTCTACGGATGGTCTTGTAAGAGGTACAATAGTTTCAGATATGGGTGAGCCAATTTCTGTTCCTGTCGGAGAAGAAACTTTAGGTAGAATGTTTGATGTACTTGGAAATCCAATTGATCAAAAGGGAGAGGTAGGAAATACAAAAACATCACCAATTCATAGAGCTGCTCCATTACAAGAAGACTTGACAACAACATCTGAAATGTTTGAAACGGGTATTAAGGTGGTTGATCTTATGGAACCTTATACTAGAGGTGGAAAAACAGGCCTATTTGGAGGAGCTGGAGTTGGAAAGACAGTTTTAATTCAAGAGCTTATTAGAAATATTGCGACTGAACACGGTGGATTTTCTGTTTTTGCTGGAGTTGGAGAAAGAACAAGAGAAGGAAATGATCTTTATGCTGAAATGACTGAATCAGGTGTTATCGATAAAACAGCACTTGTTTTTGGACAAATGAACGAACCTCCAGGTGCACGTTTAAGAGTTGGATTAAGTGCATTAACAATGGCTGAACATTTTCGTGATGAGGAAGGTAAAGATGTACTATTATTTGTAGATAATATTTTCAGGTTTACTCAAGCTGGCTCAGAAGTATCGGCATTATTAGGAAGAATGCCTTCAGCTGTTGGATATCAACCAACACTATCAACAGAGATGGGAGATTTACAAGAAAGAATTACATCTACAAAAAAAGGATCTATTACATCTGTTCAAGCAATTTATGTACCAGCAGATGATTTAACTGATCCCGCACCTGCAACAGCATTTGCACACTTAGATGCTACTTCAGTATTAGATAGAAAAATTGCTGAATTAGGAATTTATCCTGCTATTGATCCGCTTACCTCAACATCTAGAATTTTAGATCCAAGAGTTGTTGGAGATAGACATTATAATGTTGCACGATCTGTACAAAAAACTTTACAGCAGTATAAAGATTTACAAGATATTATTGCTATTCTTGGTATGGATGAGTTATCTGATGAAGATAAATTAGTTGTATCTAGAGCAAGAAAAATGCAAAAATTTATGTCTCAACCTTTCTTTGTAGCAGAGCAGTTTACAGGCTTAGAAGGTCGTTATGTAAAACTAGAAGATTCTATTGCAGGATTTGAGGCAATACTTAGTGGAGAAGCAGATGAAATTCCTGAAAATGCTTTTTCATATGTAGGATCAATCGATGAAGCAATTGATAAGGCTAAAAAGTGACAAATTTTTTTAGATTAGATATTGTAACTCCAACGCATTCATTTAGTTTTGATAATGTGACATATGTCAAATGTCCTGGTAGTGAAGGCTACTTTGGAATTATGAAAAATCATACTAACTCTATCTTGAATTTAAAAGAGGGTGTGATATCTGTAAAAACAGAAGAAAAAGAGATTCAATTTTCTTGTTCAGCTGGAATTGCTGATATCAATTCTGATTCTACTGATGACATTCCAGATAAGGTATTATTGCTTGTCGAAAATGCACAAGAATTAGAAAAATAATTATTACATTGATACTATATGGAATCTAGAACACATAATTGTGGTGAATTAACCAAAAAGAATATTAATAAGAATGTTCGATTATTTGGATGGATTAATTCAACGCGTACACATGGAAAAATTATTTTTATTGATATCAGAGATAGATTCGGCAAAACTCAAATTATTTTAAATACAGATTCTCTAATAGAAAAAGGAAAAACTTTATCAAATGAAGATGTAATCTCAATCTATGGTAATGTGGTAGCTAGATCATCAGATCTAATAAATAATAATATCACAACAGGAGAAATTGAAGTTGTAGCAGAGGAATTAGAAATCCTAAATATGGCATCTCCACTTCCAATGTCAATTCATGATAGGTCAGCTTCTACCGAAGAACATCGATTAAAGTATCGCTATCTAGAATTAAGAAATTCTGAACTGCAAAATAATTTAATTCTTAGACATAAGACAACTCAGGTAGTTAGAAATTTTTTAAATGATCAAAATTTTATTGAGATTGAGACTCCAGTATTAACTAAATCTACACCTGAAGGTGCAAGAGATTATTTAGTACCAAGCAGAGTACATAATGGAAAATTTTATGCTTTACCTCAGTCGCCTCAAATGTATAAACAATTATTTATGATTTCAGGATTAGACAGATATTTCCAGATTGTGAAATGTTTTAGAGATGAAGATTTAAGATCAGATAGACAGCCTGAATTTACTCAAATTGATTTAGAGATGAGTTTTGTTGATGAGCAGCATGTAAGAGATCTGGTAGAACAACTTATATCAACTGTATTTTATGAAGTTAACAATGTTAAGATGGAAATTCCATTTCCTATCCTATCTTATGAGGATGCAATGAAAAGATTTGGTAGTGATAAGCCTGATCTTAGATATGCGATAGAGTTACAAGATTTTAAATATTTTTCTGATCAGTCTGATTTTCAAGCATTTAAAAGTGCGGAGTCTGTTTATATGATTAATGTAGATAATTCAGAATTTTTTTCTAGAAAGATTATTTCTGAACTAGATACTTATGCTCAATCGCTTGGAGCTAAAGGGCTTGCTTGGATGAAGTATAAAGAAAGTTCTTTTGAGGGGGGAATATCAAAATTTTTCAACCAAGAACTTCAAGCTACTATTGTATCAGATTGTAATATACAGACTGATTCTATATGTTTTATGGTTGCTGATAACTCTAAAATATCTTTGAAAGTATTGGGAAAGATAAGAGTTAAAGTTGCAGAAATGCTAAATCTATGTGACGACTCAGTATTTAAGCCTGTTTGGATTGTAGATTTTCCATTATTTAGTTGGGATGAAGACAATGAACGCTTTGATTCTGTTCATCATCCTTTCGTAGCACCAAAAGATAAAGATATAAAAATTGCAATATCAGAACCTCAAAAAGCTATATCAAAAGGTTATGACATTGTAATCAATGGTTATGAAGTAGCAGGGGGATCTATTAGAATTCATGATCAAAAACTACAGCAGAAAATCTTTGAAACTATGAGCCTTACTAAAGAAGATATTGATAGTAAGTTTGGATTTTTCATCGATGCTCTAAAATTTGGAACTCCTCCTCATGGCGGCATTGCATTTGGATTAGATAGATTGGTAATGTTATTAGCTGGTGTAAATAATATCAGAGATGTAATTGCATTTCCAAAAACTACCTCAGCATCTGCTCTCATGGAAGATGCTCCCAATACTGTATCAGATGAACAATTAGATGATTTAGGTATAGGTATTAAAGAGAATGAAAAAAACGTTTGAAATAAAAGGAGTTGATCTAACAGAGCTTTATGGCATTGGTGATCAAAATATCCTTTTTCTTGAAAAATCTCTTCCATTAAATATTAACATTCGCGGTAATAGTATTTTTTGCCAAGGTCTAAAAAAAGATCTAGAACATTTTTCTATAATCTTAAGCCATATGGTTGATTCTATTAAAAAAGGCAACAATCTTAGTACAAAAGATATCAATCAATTATTGGCAATGAATATGCAGAAAAATTTAGACAGTAAAAAATCTATCAATAATGTTATTTTTTATGGTAAAAAAGGACCTATACATGCTAAAACCGATGGACAGAAAAATTTATTAGAATCTTTATATAAAAATGAAATTGTTATATCCATAGGACCTGCGGGTACTGGAAAAACATTTTTAGCAGTTGCCCATGCGCTATCTTTATTAGAAAAGCATGAAATTGAAAAAATTATTTTTTGTAGGCCTGCAGTAGAGGCAGGAGAGAGTTTAGGATTTCTTCCAGGAGATTTGAAAGATAAAATTGATCCATATCTTGGACCACTGTATGACGCATTGAATGAATTATTACCAAAAAGTAAAATTCAAATGTTTCTTAGTAAGGGAATTATAGAAATTATTCCCTTGGCTTATATGAGAGGAAGAACAATTAATAGATCGGTAATGATATTAGACGAAGCTCAGAATGCATCTACTATTCAAATGAAGATGTTTCTAACTAGGTTAGGTATAGGCTCTAGAGCAATAATCACTGGAGATATATCTCAAATTGATTTACCAAAAAAATCTAATTCAGGATTGATTAGCATTCTTAATATTTTAAAAAACATAAAAGATATTGGAATTGTAGAATTAAATGAGCATGATATCGCCAGACATCGTTTAGTGAAGCATATTATAAATGCATATTCAAAACTGGAAGTATAAAAGGAAAATTATCATGAATAAAGGCATATTTGAAAGAATTAGTAAAACAAATCATGAGAAAGTAGTCTACTGTAATGACAAAAGTTCTGGCTTAAAAGCAATTATAGCAATTCACAATACTGTTTTAGGTCCCGCACTAGGAGGATGCAGAATGTATCCCTATAAAAATGAAAATGATGCTTTGATTGATGTTTTGAGACTTTCAAGAGGAATGACATACAAAGCTTCAATAGCAAATTTAAATTTAGGTGGAGGTAAAGCAGTAATTATTGGAGACCCATCAACAGATAAGTCAGAAGTGCTTTTGAGATCTTTTGGAAAATTTGTAGAAAGTTTGAATGGATCATATATTACAGCAGAAGATGTTGGTATGTCAGTGCATGATATGGAGTTTATTAGAATGGAAACTAATCATGTTACTGGAATTAAAAGAGCTATGGGTGGGAGTGGAGATCCATCAGTATTAACTGCATATGGTTTATTTGTGGGTATACAGGCTGCACTAAAGAAAAGATTAGGGATAACTTCAATTAGAGATCTGAAGGTTGGAGTACAAGGATTTGGAAAGGTAGGATATAATCTATGTGGCCATCTCCAAAAAGCAGGTGCAATAATCTATGGCTATGATATAGATCAAGAAAAACTAGATGATGTGGTTAATACTTTTGGAGTTATACCTGTATCAAACGAAGAATTAATTTCTTTAGATCTAGATGTATTTTCACCGTGTGCTTTAGGTGCAGTGATCAATCCAGAAACAATTAAAAAATTAAAATGCTCTGTTATTGCTGGCGCAGCAAACAATCAACTAGAGAAAGAAGCTAGAGATTCAAAATTATTACTTAGCAAAAAAATAATGTATGTTCCCGACTATGTTATTAATGCTGGAGGATTAATGAACGTTGCAAATGAGCTTCAAGGATATAACAAAGAAAAGGCTCGCTATCAAGTAGAGGGAATATATTATATTCTTATGAGGATATTTGACTATGCAGCAACAAACAATATTTCAACTCTCGAAGCAGCAAATCTGCTTGCAGAGAGAAGAGTAAATGAATTTATTAAATGGCATCATTAATGAGCAAAAAACAACATAGAAAAAAAGCTAGAGAAGCAGTATTACAAGCTTTATATGCAAAGCATGTATCTAATGAAGATGAAAAAAAAGTGCTACATGATATTAATGAACGCTATCAATTTGATAAGCCAACAAAGAAATTTGTGAATGAATTGTTTAAATCTACAATCAAGAACTGCGATAGTTTGGATAAAAAAATTGAAGCCTCACTAGAGAATTGGACACTTGATAGAATTAATATTATTGATAGATTAATCATGCAGATGTCAATATGTGAAATGTCACTTATGCAACATTATGATATATCGTACAAAGTCACTATTAGCTCTGCTATAGAAAATGCTAAAAAGTTTAGCTCAGAAGATAGCACTGCATTTGTAAATGGAGTGTTAGACTCCGTTTATAAAAAATTATAATTAATATGAGTTTATTAACAAAAATATTTGGTACAAAATCTGGGAGAGAAATTAAACAGATTAAACCTTTAGTTGATCAGATTAACAATCTATATGATTCATTAGAAGGAAAAGATGAATCCTATCTAGCCGAAAGAACTCGCGAATTACAACAGACTGTACAGAAAGAAATTCAGACTGTAGAAGATAAAAAATTAAAAGATATTACCGATAGAAAAGAAATACAAAAAATACGTACAGAAATTGAAAAAGAAGTACTTGATAATATTCTAGTAGAGGCATTTGCTTTAGTCAAACACGCTTCTCGATTGTTATGTGGAAAAAATTGGACAGCTGTTGGTCAAAAAATTGAATGGGAAATGATCCCCTATGATGAGCAATTGATTGGTGGAGTTGTTCTCCATCAAGGAAAGATTTCGGAGATGAAAACTGGAGAAGGAAAAACGCTAGTTGCAACGATGCCTATTTATCTAAATGCTTTATCTGGCAGAGGAGTTCATGTTGTGACTGTTAATGATTACTTAGCACAGCGAGATTCGGAATGGATGGGTAAGGTTTTTGAGATGTTAGGTATGTCTGTTGGACATATTTTAAATTCAATGACTCCAGATCAAAGAAAAAAAGCTTATAGTTGTGATGTTACATATGGAACTAATAATGAATTTGGATTTGACTATTTAAGAGATAATATGACTATTGATTCTGAGTATTTGGTACAAAGACCTCATCATTATGCTATAGTAGATGAAGTAGATAGTGTTTTAGTAGATGAAGCCAGGACTCCTTTGATTATTTCAGGTCCAGTAGAGACTAAAATTAATCAATCTTATATAGATTTAAGTTCCCCTGTAAAAACTTTAGTTAAGCAACAAAAGCAGCTAGTCTCTGAATTAGTAGCAAAAGCAGAAGAAATTTTAAGGATTGACTCTCCATCAGAAGATCAGCGTTATGATGCTGGTTTACTTTTGTTAAAAGCAAAAAAAGGATTACCGAAAGATGGAAAACTACAAGAATTATTTCAAGAGCAGGGAACGTTAAAATTAATGAATAGTGTTGAATCTGAATATATTGCAGATAAAAAATTACATGAGCTTGATGAAGATTTATATTTTGGCATAGATGAGCAATCAAATAGTGTAGATCTTTCAGATAAAGGTAGACTAGCTTTATCTCCAGATAATGTTGAAGCATTTACAATTCCTGATTTGGGAGAAATGTTAAGCGATATAGATGAAAGCAATTTATCTGATGATCAAAAAAAGTTAAATAAAGAAAAAGCATATCAGTTACACTCTCAAAGAAGCGGTAAAATTCACTATTTAAATCAATTACTTAAAGCATATACATTATTTGATAAAGATGTAGAGTACGTAGTACAGAATGGGCAAGTATTAATTGTAGATGAATTTACAGGAAGAGTATTGCCTGGAAGAAGATTTAGTGGAGGGCTCCATCAGGCATTAGAAGCAAAAGAAAATGTTAAGATTGAAAAAGAAACTCAAACTTTAGCTTCAATTACTATTCAAAATTATTTTAGAATGTATGATAAATTATCTGGGATGACAGGTACTGCTGATACTGAAGCGGCAGAATTTGAAAAAATTTATAATCTAGGTGTCACAGTTATTCCAACTCATCGCCCCATTGCTAGAAAAGATTTTAACGATGCTATTTATAAATCAATGCATGCAAAGTATAAGGCGGTTATTAATGAGGTAGGTGATTACTTCAAAAAAGGACAACCAGTTTTAATTGGAACAATTTCAGTAGAAGTCTCAGAACTGTTATCAAAAATGTTAAAACAAAAAGGAATACCACACAATGTATTGAATGCTAAGCAGCATCAGAGTGAAGCTGAAATTGTAGCACAAGCAGGACTAAAAAATGCTATTACTATTGCAACAAATATGGCAGGAAGAGGAACTGATATAAAATTAGGTCCAGGAGTAGAAGAATTAGGCGGATTACATATCATTGGTACCGCACGACATGAATCAAGACGTATTGATTTACAATTACGTGGTCGATCTGGTAGACAAGGAGACAGTGGTTCATCAAAATTCTATATTTCCCTAGAAGATGATTTAATGCGACTGTTTAATATGGATAAACTTGCTTCATATATGGATAGACTTGCAATGGATGAAGATCAAGAGTTAAGTGCTGGTATGTTAAACCGTGGTGTAAGTAATGCTCAGAAGAAAGTTGAAGAAAGAAATTTTGGTATGCGTAAGCATTTACTAGAATATGACGATGTTTTAAATCAGCAAAGAGAAATTATTTATGAATTAAGAAATAAAGCACTATTATCAGATTCAATTAAATCTTCAATTGATGAATTTATTGATGATTTTATCTACGATTTATTTGAGCCATTAGATATCAAGCATATAAAAGATTGGGATTGGGCTGCATTAAATCAAGAATTAAATGCACACCTATTGATTGATATAGATCAATCTGACCTTCAAGGAAAGAACAATAAAGAAGAAATATTAAATATTATTCTGAAAAAAGCATTAGAGTACTATAACAAAAAAGAAGAACTCATACCAGAGGAGTTATTACGTAAGCTGGAAAAGTTTGTTGTATTGAGAACTATTGATGAAAAGTGGCGTAATCATTTACTAGGGATGGATCAATTAAGAGAGGGTATTGGTTTAAGGGCATTTGGACAAAAAAATCCTTTAATAGAATATAAAGCAGAAGCATATAATTTTTTTCAAGATCTTATGGTAAGTCTCCGAGCTTCAATTGTACAGCGCGTCTATCATGCACAGATTAGTGAAAATGCTCGCCCAAAAGAAACATCACCTCTTCAAAAAAATATTCAATTAACTCATGCAAATCCGAAAGATAATTCTCTGCAAAAATCAAAAAATGCTCCCAGTATTAATATGGAAGATAAAGTTGGTAGAAATGATAAAGTAAAAGTATTATCTCCTTCAGGAGAAGAAGTAGAAATTAAATTTAAAAAATTAGAATCTTATTTACTAAAGGGGTATACACGTGTCTGATAAAAAAAATAAATTACATTTTTCAACCAAATCTATTCATGTTGGAAACAAAATTGATGAAACTGGAGCTGCTGTTACTCCAATTCATTTTACATCCACTTTTAGACAACCTACTTTTGCTAGTACAGAAAAATATGTTTATTCTAGAGTTGGAAGTCCAACATTAGCAGCTTTAGAAGAAAATTTAGCTATGTTAGAAAATGCTAAATATGCTTATGCATTTTCTTCTGGAATGGCAGCAATGACTGCAATTTTTATGATGTTCAAGCCAGGAGATCATGTTTTAATTTCACGTAATGTATATGGAGGTGTTTTCAGGTTAGTAACCAAAGTTCTAAACGATAATAAGGTAGACTTTGAATTTATTGATACAACAAACCTAGATACAGTTGCTGACGCAATAAAGGATAACACAAAATTAATTCATCTCGAAACTCCTAGTAATCCTTTGTTAGAGTTAGCTGATATAGAAAAAATTTCAACTTTAGCACATAAAAATAATGTTTTAGTGAGTGTTGATAATACCTTTATGGGTTCTTATGGACAAAGACCGTTAGATCTAGGCGCAGATATTGTAATGCATAGCACAACAAAGTTTTTGAGTGGACACTCTGATGTATTGAGTGGTGCATTAATGATTAATAATGATGCAGCATCTGAAAAAATAACATTAATTCAAAATACTGGAGGGGCACTTCCTAGTCCATTTGATGCATGGTTACTTTTGAGATCAGTAAAGACGCTATCTGTTAGAGTAGAAAAGCAGTTTGATAATGCTGGTAAAATTGCTAGGTGGCTAGATGAAAACTCTAAAGTGACAAGGGTAATTTATCCAGGATTAGAATCTCATAAACAATTTGATTTAGCAACAAAGCAACATTCTTCTCCAGATGGTGATCCAGTATATGGAAGTATGATTTCTTTTGAACTAGATCAATCAATTAATCTCGATAATTTTGCAAAGAAATTAAGTATTATTACATTAGCTGAAAGTTTGGGTGGAGTTAAAAGTTTAATATCTTGTCCTTATTCTATGACGCATGCTTCTGTACCACATGATGAGAAAGTAGAGTTGGGAATAACGCCTAACCTATTAAGGTTTTCTGTTGGTATTGAGCATGTAGATGATTTAATTTCAGAACTTGATTTTGCAATGAATCTATAATTAACGCTTTTTTTAGTTAATTCTTTTTATATTGTTAAAAATATATGCCGTGGTGGCGGAATTGGTAGACGCGCTGGTCTTAGGAACCAGTATCGTAAGATGTGAAGGTTCGAGTCCTTTCCACGGTACTTATGGAAATTATATTCCTAGTTGTTATAATTCTGACAGCATTAGTGCTTTTTATTACAGAATTATTTCCAATAGATGTAACAGCTCTACTAGTTCTTGGGTTGTTACTAGTCCTCGGACTATTTAGTCCAGCTGGGATTACTCCGGCTGAAGGTCTTGCAGGATTTTCTAATCCTGCTGTAATTACTATTGCATGTCTTTTTGTAATGAGTTATGCACTACAGAAATCCCATATTTTAGAATATGTTATTATCAATATTAATAAGTTAATTGATAAATCTAGAATTTTAGGAATGTTTGCTTATCTATTCTTTATTGGTATTGCTTCTGCAGTTGTAAATAATACAGCAATTGTAGCAATCTTTATGCCTGTTACTATCCGACTAGCAGATAAATATAATATTAGTCCTTCTAAGGTACTGATTCCACTGAGCTATGCAGCTATTCTAGGTGGAACATTAACGTTAGTAGGAACCTCCACAAATTTAATTGTTAACTCAATATTGATAGACACTTCAGGAGGATCAGTATCACTAGGAATGCTTGAATTTGCAAAATTTGGAATTATAAAATTTGGAATAGGTCTAATATATATATTTACTATCGGACATAAGTTGCTTCCTTCTAGGGTAGCAAAATCTTCAAGTATTGAAGACTATAGTTTGGATGGATATTTAACAGAATTTAGAATTAATGAAAATTCTCCTTTATGCGGTAAAACTTTATTAGATAGAAAAATTAATGAAAATTATGATGTTATTGTTTTGGATGTATTACGAGGCGGTGAGATTATTACCTCTAATTTAAGAAACTTAGAATTAAAACAAGATGACGTTCTATTTGTGAAAGGTTCTTTCGAAAACTTTCAACGCTTAAAAGAAATTGAAAATTTAGCTCTTTTAACTGATGAAAAACTTACACAAGAGGAGCTAGAGCAAGATGATCATATATTAGCAGAGTGTCTAATTACTGATAACTCTGAACTTATTGGACAAACTCTTCAAGAGGCTAATTTTAGAAGATCCTTTGGTAGCTTTGTTTTGGCGATTCGTAGAGAAGGTGAAGTTATTCGACGAAAATTAGCACATTTTATTTTAAAGCCATTTGATACTTTGTTAGTATACGGACCTAAAGATCGTATCCATGAACTTGCTTCTAGAGAAGGATTTATTGTATTAGGGAAAGTAGATGCAAAGCTTGATAGTCATCCCTTGTGGTGGTTAAGTATTGCTACAATCCTATGCGCTGTAGGTTTAGCTATTTTTAAGATTGTTCCTATTGCGGTTGGAGTTATTCTTGGAGTAATTGCACTTCTGTTAGCTAGAGTTATTACGCCTCAAGAAGCTTATTCATCTATTCATTGGCAGGTTATTATAGTTATTGCAGCTTTTTTACCAATGGGAGTTGCTATTCAACGTACAGGTTTAGATGTTATTATAGGTAATGGAATAGGGAGTATAGTCAATTTATTTCCTGAACATCTCACCCCATATTTTCTGTTAGCTGTTATTTATTTGATTACAATGATATTAACAGAAATTGCATCTAATGCAGCTACTGCAATTATTATGACCCCAATTACTTTAACATTGGCAGCAAGCTTTGGGTTTGATCCAAAGCCATTTATTTTTGCTGTATGTTATGCTGCTTCAGCATCATTTATTACTCCAGTAGGATACCAAACAAATTTGATGGTATATGGTCCTGGAGGATATAGATACTCTGACTACATTAAAGTAGGACTTCCTTTAGGAGTTATTTTATGGATTGTTTCTGTATTGATTATTCCAATGATTTGGCCTTTTTAATGTTTAAAGATTTAGACAGTTGGGAATATCAAAATAAAGCTATATCAAAAACATTTGAGTTTTCATCATATTTATCTGGCGTAAACTTTCTTAGTAAGGTGGCTTCTTTAGCTGAGGAACTCAATCATCATCCAGATATGACATTAACCTGGTGTAAGGTGCATATAGTGCTCACAACGCATGATAGTGGCGATGTAACAGATAAAGATGTGGCATTAGCTAAATTATGTGATCAACATTTCAAGGGCTAGTATTGAGATATCTAGTATTAGTATCATTGCTTTGGTCGTTTTCATTTGGAATTATTAAATATGGTCTATCCGGCGTAGATCCTTTTTTTATTAGTTATGCTAGAAATTTGATTGCACTGGTCTTTTTCACTTCAATTTCTCTTTATCAGTTCAAGAAATTTCAATGGGATACTAAGTTATTGCTTATAGGAGCGATTCAATTTGGATTAATGTATATTTTTTATATCCAGTCTTATCAGTATCTACCAGCATATCTGATTGCAACCTTTACTATTACAACGCCTATTTTTATATCTATTGCTGATAGATACTTTTTTAAAAATCTCATCACTTTAAAAGATGTTTTAGCCATTTTTTTAGTAATATTAGGTTCTTACCTTATGCGATATAATGTTGCAAACCCAGTTGAATACTGGTATGGATTTATGCTGATTCAATGCGCTAATTTTGTATTTGCTTGGGGACAAGTATGGTTTAAAAAATGGAATAGCGAACATCACAATACTGATATTATCAGTAATTTTTCTCAATTATTTCTTGGTGCTACGATCGTTACATCTGGAGTCTATTTATCAATATCAGATAATATTATTGAGTTAACAGATACCAATTTACTCGCTTTACTTTTTTTAGGATTATGTTCTACCGGGATTGGTTTTTTACTATGGAATATTGGTGCAACAAAAGTGAATTCATATAGACTTGCTGTATCAAATAACTTGGTGATACCAATTGCCATTCTAAATTCAGTGTTAATTTTTGGAGAATCAATAAGTCTATTATTGTTCTTACCGGGAATAATTCTATTTTATATAGCCTATAGAATTACTTAGTTTTTTTTATCTTTTTTTATGCATCTTTCTTACGGCATTTGCCATAAATATATCAAGTAGACCTTTAAATGCAATCACAATACGCCATTGCCATGGGAAAATGAACATTTTCTTCTTCTTATGTAATGCATTTACAATTTTCTTTGCAGCAATATCAGTTTTTATAATAAATGGAGTCCATTCTACCGGATCTGTCATTTCGCTTTCAACAAAGCCTGGACAAATAAGGGTTACATCAATAGTTTTTGGTAAAGTTTTTCTCCAACTTTCACTCAAAGCTCTTACGGCAAATTTAGAAGCAGCGTATGCTCCTCCACCAGCCCACGCTATATGACTAGCAACTGATCCTACTAAAGCAATATGTCCATCATCTTGTTTCAGCATTACTGGAATAAATGGAAGTATTGTATTTTGTACTCCAATAACATTAACCTTTATTACTTCATTAATTAATGTTGGATCTCCTTTATGAAGTGCATCAAGATCTCCAAGACCTGCATTTGCAATGACTAAATCAATTTTTGTAATTTTTGATAAGAAATCATCTATTGATTCTTTAGTAGAATGCTGATCGGTAACATCAACAGAGTAGATTGTAACTTCAGCGCCCATTTCGCGACATTTAGTAGCAATATCTTCTAATTTTTCTTTTCTTCTTGCACACAATGCTAGGTGATTACCTTTTTTAGCATATTCATAAGAGACATACTCTCCAATTCCGCTACTTGCACCTGTTATGTAAATATTCATTGAGATGATTCTACAAATTTATCAGTCATAATTCCACCAAAACTAATTATATTCATTGATATATGGATAAAAGTAAAATAAATGGTTTGGCTCAAGCAATTCTTGAAAATGAAGCGCGTCAGTTAAATAACGTTGCAAAACAAATCGATGAAGATATCGTAAAAGCTTCAGAGCTCATTATAAATAATAATGGTAAGCTAGTGATCTGTGGATTAGGAAAATCAGGACTTATTGGACAAAAGATTGTTGCTACTTTATGTAGTACTGGGACAAAAAGTGTATTTGTACATGCCGCAGAAGCATTACATGGAGATTTAGGTATTTACAATCCAGGAGATCCGACGCTTCTTATATCAAAGAGTGGAAACACTGAAGAATTAGTACGATTAATTCCGATTTTACGTGAATTTCAATCACCCTTAATTGCTTTAGTAGGGAATATGGATTCTTATATGGCAAAAAATGTAGATATTGTATTAAATGGAACCATTGAAAGTGAAATTGATCCACTCGGTATTGTTCCTACTACGAGTGCTTTAGCTGCGTTAGCTATTGGAGATGCTCTAGCATCTGTGTTGATGGTTAGAAGAGGATTTAACGAAGAAGATTTTGCGCGATATCATCCTGGTGGAGAATTAGGGAAGCAATTAGGCTTAACTGTAAATCATTTAATTCATTCTTTAGATGATGTTGCTGTTATCGAAGAAGATGCTTCTTTAGGTAGTATTGCATCTGCAATGACTGAAAAGCCTTTAGGTGCAGCATTAATTATAGATAATAAAAAATTAAAAGGTATTGTTACAGAGGGAGACTTAAGAAAGGCGATTGCATCTAATAAGTCTTTATCAGATTCGATGGGAGAATTAATTAATAAGAAACCTATATCTGTGTCTCACGCATTATCAATTCAGGATGCAATGAAATTAATGGAAGATCGTGGTTCACAAATTTCTGTATTACCCGTTGTAAATGAATCTAATGAATGTTTAGGCTTAATTAGATTACATGACTTGTATCAAACTAAATTAGTCTGATCATACAATAGACACTTCATTTATTATGATTTCCCTCTATTAACTATTTAACAAGTAACATTTTCATGGTCTTATTAAAATCTTTTGTACGAAGTTGATAGAAGTATACACCACTACTTAATGTATCGCCATCATCATTCTTACCATCCCATTCTACGGTATGAGTTCCTATACTATTTTCGCCTCGATCAATTGTTTTTACTAATTGTCCTAGCGTATTATAGATATAGATCTTAACAGAAGTTACTTCTGCTACATCATACTGGAATGTTGTCTGGCTATTAAATGGATTTGGATAGTTTTGGTAGAGTTTAAATTCATCTGGATTACCAAGTTCCATTACACCATTACCAGCTGCTCCATCTTTAGAGAATAATTGATAACTCACTTCAATTTCAGATCTAGGTGTATCTCCATCAATATAGATAAATAATTCTTTTTCATCTTGAGATAGTCTACCAAATTCAAACTCATAGGTTTCTCCAAGACTATCATTATTTTCTAATATAATCATACTCTGATTATTTTTTGCTACAGAGAATTGATATACATTACCTTCATTTATAATTTCAAATCGTCCAGCAGTAATATTGTCTGGAAGAGTAATCTTAATTTGATTACCAAATAATTCTGCAGGGAAGTCAATTGGATTTAACTTTTGCTGTTGTTCAGATTCTGAAGTTTTACCTTGAGCTTTAGTCCACTGCCAGTTTCTAGTAAAGACACTCACATCATTAATGTCAGCTGAACCATCTAAGCTTGGAGTTAAATAAGGGCTTGTTCCAGTAGCTGGACCTAAGTCAACACTCGGCCATGCATTTACAAAAGAGTTCAAGTCTTCAACATCTACATCCCAATCTGTATCATAGTCACCTAATAAAGTATTATAAGTCATAAAGCTATTTACCACAAGCGTGGAAAGATTTCCAGCGCCATCAACTGCATATAATTTCACATAGTGAGTAGTGTAGTCATCTAGAGATAATCCAGTTAATGCTAGGGTAGTAGTACCTACATTTTGATATGCAACGATATCAGCAGAAGTATCATCACCACTTGATCCAATTCCCATAGCATAATAACTAATACCTGTATTGTCTGACCAATCAGCAGCAGTGACTGTAACCTCAGATATAGAGCGCAAGTATGCGCTATCTTGAATATCATTGATAGTAAAGGTTCCAACAGTAGGACCAACACTGTCTAATAGATAGCTAACTTGACTAGAAATAGTTTCATTTCCATCATTATCAACAGCTCCTACTTTATAATACCATTGCTCACCTTGAGTTAATCCATCATGTAATAATGAATCGACTCCAAAAGTTTGTCTAAATATAAATGTTGTATCAGGCCATGGACTAGTTGAAGGGGAAGGTTCCAAGTGTTCAGAATCAATGTTTCCAAGTGTTCCTTGTCCCAAGAGATTGCCACTGCCCGCTGTAAAATTATCTGTTAAACTACCATATACATTATAAGAAGCAAAGTCTGATTCGCCATTTCTATTCCAGAAAATAGCTACACCATCGTCACTAGGATCCCATGAATCATTTGCTGCATCATAAACTAGTTCTGCTTCAGCAGATACTCCCTGCGGAGCAAGTGGAGCACCACTCGAATTTAATTGTCCGGCAGTTAATGTGAAATTATCCCAGAAAGAATAATTTTGATTAGATGTTGTTATATGAATTGCAACACGTACTTTTGTACCAGCATACTGACTTAAATCGTAAGTTTGTTGAGTCCATGTGCTTGCAGTGTCTTCCATATTAGCAAGTGTTACCGTAAAGTCTGTAATTGCAGTTCCTCCAGATGTAGATAATAATACATCATAAATTTCTGTTATACTTCCATCATTCATATTACTATAAAAACTCAAAATATTGTCTGTACCTGGTCTTAGCCATAGCTCTGGACTAATCAACCAATCATCAGCAGCGCCAGAACCAGCATTACCTAAGCCAGTCATCCAGTGACTACCATCTGCAGCACCGTATCCTGCAGTATAATACCACCAAGAGAATGCATCTGCATCATCATTACTGTTTATAGTACGAAATGCATGGACATCTCTTCTACCATCAGCCCAACCATATGGGTTAGTTTCAAATCCTTCTTCCCATAAAATGTCTTGTTGAGCTGTTGCCCAAATAATATTGTTTTTTGTTACTACATCAGAATTTGATCCGTCAGATACAGTTAAACCAACATTATACTGTCCTGAGGAAGTATATATATGCGATGGAGATTGTTCGGCACTTGTAGATCCGTCTCCAAAATCCCAAGCCCATGAAGTAGGTGCTCCTGTTGATCTGTCAGTAAATTGTACTGTCAGTGGAAATACACCTGAAGTTTTATCTGGAGTATATGCAGCACTTAATGGTGCTGTAGAAGTAAACCCTGTAGAATAAAATAATCCTCTCCCATGAGTTCCAGCGGCTAATGCATTATCAGATGATCTTCTTACTAACATATCAGTTCTGACATTTGCTAAACCATCATTTGATGGATTCCATGTAGGGTTTGAAACAGAAATATCATCAGAAACCCATGTTCCAAGTTCAGTAGCTAAGATTACCTGGTTATAATTATTTGGATTATATAATCCCCAACGAATAGGCATATCAGCAAGATCACCTTCAACATCGATCCATCCATTGGCTCCACCACCACCTATTGTTTCCCAAACTGAAGGCACTCCATAATTTGATACAGTAACTAATATTTGATTGTCATCTTTTCCAATATCGATTGATGCAATATATCCACTAACATTAGATCCGCTAATATCGGTAGCAGTATAACTACTTGTATGCGCATCAGTAATTTTGAAAACTCTTCCAGATGAGGTTCCAACAAAAAGAACTCCGTCGGTATGAGGTGACATCTTAAAGGCTGATGCAGTAGAACCTAGAGATATGCTCATCAATGTTTTGTCAGCTAAAGTAGAATAATTATTTAATCTTAAAATTGTGCTAGCATCTACAGCAGAATAAAATGTTTGACTAGTAGGGTCAATTGTAGATGGATTAATAAAGAAGCCTGTATCACTTCCATCAGCTGCCTCATGATTTGCGTACAACGAGAAGCTTGATCCTCCATTAGTACTTCTATAAATACTATTATATGTTGTTGCAGTAAATTGATAATTTGGATCAAGTTGATCGATATGAGTATATGCACCATCTCCACCAACTTTAGCACTACCGCTTTGAATACCTGTTCCTTGGATTGTCCAAGTACCATTATCTTGAGTTCCACCCATTACATACTGACTACCTGCATCGGGATGCAATGCAACAGAATAGAATTGACTAACATTATAACCAGTATTTCTATTTGATACAGTTACTCCTGCATCACTTGTATAATAGATACCACCATCATTAGAAAAGATAACCTCATTACTTGTAATTGTTTTTAGATTTTGTTGATCAACATGCATTGATGCAGTTCCTGAACCACCACCTGTTACTTGCGTCCAGCTTGCTCCAGCGTCAGTAGTTTTAAAAATATCTAACTCCCCAGCAAAAACTGTATTTGGATCATTTGGATCAACCCCTAAACTTAAGTCGTATCCAGCTTGTCCATTAGCATCTCCTAAAACATTTCCATTAGAATCTACAGGAAAAGGATCGCTACCTCCATAAGTATAGGTAGTCCAATTTGCACCACTGTCTGTTGTTTTCACAATCCAGTTAATTTTTCTAGTATCACTGCTGGCAATCATACCATACACAGTATTTGGATCAGAAGGAGCGACTGCAATAATAGTTCTGTTTGCTGAACCGATAAATCCTAAACTAATTTTTGTCCAGTTCGTACCATCATCAGAATAAAAAATATCACCACCACCATTACCATAAACATTTGTTCGAGATGCGGCCCAAATTCTATTATCACTTCCCATATCTAAGTCCATGATTTCATATGCATCTCCATCCGTAGAAGCTGTATCCATTACTTGTGTCCATGTAGCACCGCCATCAGCAGATCTCCATAAACCAGTATTAGCAGATCCATGCCATTTACCTTCATAATAATGTCCACCAACTCCAGCATAAACAACACTTGTACCCGATTCGTTTCTAACAACGATATCAGTCACATAATTAAAATTTTCAGTAGCAGTTAAGTGACTCCAAGTAGAACCACCATCTGTTGTTTTCCACATACCTAATCCACGACTAGATGTTGAAAAAATTCCCATTCTTTCTCCAGTACCAACATACATTGTATTACTATCATTGGGATCTGAGTTAATGCTACCAACTGCTAGATTACCCCATGTGCCATCTACTGAATTCCATGTTGGATTGCCAGATGTAATATCATTTGTATACCATAATCCTCCGGTAACTCCTGCAGCCCATAATTTTTTGTTTGTAGAATCGTTAGGATCAAGAAGGATTGCTCTAGTTCTACCTCCAATAGTATTAGGACCTCTTTCAACCCAATTTACTTCGGTCATTCTTTTTTCATAAGAAAGACTCATACGTTTTTGTTCTGCAAATTCTACAGCATCTAATATACGTTCTGTTGGAATAGTTCCTGTGTTTGGGTCATACATCATAAGATAATCATGCGCACCTTTTAAGTCTGGACGTAATGCTTTAGGTAATTTTTTACTATCTTTATAAGATACAGTCTGTCTTTTAGAAAGGAAGTCATTGATAAATGCTTCTTGCGTTAAGCGATTTTGTTCACTTAAATAATTCGTAATATTTTGTTTAACTGGCTGAAACCCAATAAGTCCAACCATAGTAAAAGCAATGATGTAATTTAGTTTTTTCATAGTGTTATTCCAGTATTAAGTATCCATTTTCTAATCCGTTAACTGTAATGTTTGAACCATCCACATCTAACATAATAGTATCAGCGCCGTCAAAATTAATATTCGTATTTGTTGATCCATTCACTGTAAAGTTTACTGTAGCAATCACACCGTCTCCATCAGAAGTTGGTTGATCGCTAGACAATGAAGATGTATAAATTAGTACTTCTCCATTACTTTCATCTTTAGTAACAATAAATAATGGATCAGTATTTCCTTGTAAAAAATCTCCTGCAGTGACATCGCCAATAGTTACTGCACTTGCATCATAAATTAATTTTGCTTGAGCCGCAGCAAGACCGGTTACACCCAATACTTTTATATCTAATGAAACGCTAGCTCCCGTAGAAGTGTCCGTATATTTTGAATCTAAAATCATTGCTGGGGTTGCAATATCGGTCAATGTTACATAAGCTGATGTATTAGCAGTGTTAGATCCGCCTTCACCAGTTACACTTAATGACACATCATAATTTCCTGTACTAGTATAGGTATGAATCGGTGAATCGTCCGTACTAGTTGTTCCATCACCAAAGTTCCAACTTGATTGAGTATATTGGGATGATGTATTTGTAAACTGAACACGTAATTCAGGAGTTCCTGATGTAGGTGCTCCAAAAAATGCTGCAGTTGGTGCAACTGCATTCACTGTAATATAATTAGTCTTTGTTGTAGTGTCAGTTCCTCCGGTTCCTGTAACAGTTAATGAAACAGAGTAGGTGCCTGTATTATTATATGTATATGATACAGAAGTACCTGATGCGTCTGGAGATCCGTCATTATCAAAATCCCATGCAGTAGTCGTTGCATTAGTAGATCCAGATAAGAATCCAACTGTTAAAGGTACGGGTCCCGATACTGGAGATCCTGTAAAAATTGCTACTGGAGCTGGATCAGTAGGTCCTGTTCCGCCGCCATCGTCATCGCCGCCGCCTCCGCCGCCGCCGCAACTAATTAATAAAATTAAAAATAATGATAAGAGTTTTTTTAGCATAGTTCACAAATCTACAATAATAATTACCACTTAATCCATAAAACTATTTAGATCAGACAGTTTTTTCTGAAATTATTACATTTCTTTGATTTAAATATTGTAGGATAAATTGCATGCATTCAGGTTTTACACCTACCATTTCAGGAGGAAAGACTCCATGTGCATTCCATAAATTTTCTAAGATTAAGTTGATACTAGCAGTTGCAGTATATCCTGTAGTTCTTGCCATAGAAGAGGTTCGGCTAGTTAAATCAAATTCATCATATAGGTGATAACTGATTATTTTCATTTCACCTTTAATGATAATATCAAGTACAGTAAATTCTATTTCATTTTCATCTAATTTCCATTCTTCAAATAATTTCTTAGATGTTTCATCAATCTTATCATCATTAAATAAACCTTTATTTCTATAATCGAGCATCAATTCTGCATGTCCAGGATATCGTAATGTTTTTTCTTTTAAGTTTGGAATATGATTCATTGTTGATAGTAGTGAACGTAATCCATCGGTATTAAATGCTTCTAACTTACCCACATCTTGCAATTCCATTATTTCGATATCAGATAAGGCGGGCTCAGTAATTACTTCATGATCTATTAAGATTCTTGCAGGACGCGTATACTCTTCAATAACATCTATAGGAGAGAATGGAGCTTTATAATTGAATGGAGGTTGTGGATTTTTAGGGAGTCCACCCACATAATACTCGAAAGATTCAATATTTAATTGTGCATCCCAATAGCCTAGTAGATAATTAGGAATTCCAGGAGCAACTCCAGCATCAACAATAACGGTAACACCTTTTTCTTTTGCAAGAGGATTGAGGTCTAATACATTTTCTGGAGAGAAAGATATGTCTACTACATTCTTACCACTATTAATAATAGTCTTTAGCGCATTATAGCCCAAAAAGCCAGGCACTGCTAATAATACAATGTCAGCTGGCTCAATCCATCTGGCAAGTGATTCGTCATCAGTAACATCTAATTGAGATATTTGAATATGAGGATCTTTAGATTTAATTTTTTTAAGAGCCTCAAGATCATAATCTGCTAAAAAAAGATTATTATTTTTTGAAAGATCGGCAGCCATTGCACTTCCAACCATCCCAGCTCCAATTTGATAAATATTTTTCATTTTATTTTTTTATAAAAAAAAGGAACTATCAAAGTTCCTCTTTAGCGTATTAATTACTTTTATTTGCGGGATAGACGGGACTCGAACCCGCGACCTCCGGCTTGACAGGCCGGCGTTCTAACCAGCTGAACTACTACCCCAAATTATTTATTATACAATAATGCGTATGGAATAAGAACTAAATACCCGATTAATAAAAGTAAGGGAGAAATGACTAAACTTTGAAAGCTATCAACTTCTCCTAAATACATTGTCAAATAACCCACAATTATAACGAAAACTCCGGCTCCAAACAAAACATAATTTTTAGTTTTATATGGCCACTTAAAGTTAATTGATCGTTTATTTTTGCTAGTCATTTATGCTAAGTTAAATTTCTTATAGCTAGTTTCCAAAAAATATAATTCCTTACAATTGATTTCAGGCTATAAAAGAATTAATTTCTGCTTCTTTATGGTAGCCAATAATAATAGTCGCGATTCAGTATTCGGTCTTTTTTTGACAGCATGTCTCGTTGGAGCAAGCATATTTTTTGCCTCAAACAGAGATATAGATAAAACTGTTTTTGTGATTGAAAAAGGAATGTCACTTAATACAGTGACAAATCTTTTATATGAAAAAGATATTATTCATAATAAATCTTTTTTTAAATATAGAGTTTATTTTCTCAGACTATCTAATAAAATTCCAGTTGGAACTTTTGTTGTTGAAGGCAAGGTAAGTAGTAGGAATGTTATTAATACAATCTTTAAAGATGGCCCGATTAGATTAAAATTAACGATTCCTGAAGGGTCGTCATCGGATCAAATATTCTTAAATGCAAACCTCTTATTTGATGCATCTGATGATTATAATGTATTGTTCAAAGATCCAATATTTATGAAAGAGTTTAATATCCAGGGATCTTCTTTAGAGGGATATCTTTTTCCAGATACATATTATTTTTTTGAAGGAACAAGTGGTCGCAAAGTCTTAGTTACTATGATTGATGAGTTTTGGAAAAATTTTAATAAAACATTTATAGAACGTACAAATGAACTAGGATTTACGGTACATGAGGTTGTAACTTTGGCGTCGATTATAGAAGGAGAAGCTTTGCTAAACAAAGAGAGAGCTATTATATCTTCTGTCTATCACAATCGATTAAAGAAAAGAATGAAATTGCAAGCAGATCCAACTATACAATATTTAATACCAGGGAATCCAAAAGCGTTAAGTCTTAGAGATCTAAGACGTGTTTCTCCCTATAATACATATTTAAATTACGGTTTACCACCTGGGCCTATTAATAACCCTGGGTTAGAATCAATTAGAGCAGCATTATATCCTGCTAGTACGGATTATTTATATTTTGTAGCACAAGGTGATGGCTCCCATGTGTTTACTACTAATCAACAAGATCATTTAAAAGCAAAGAAGCTATACAAGCAGTATAAAAGAGAAAATAGATGAAATTAACTGATTTGAACACTCAACAACTTAAAGCGGTAAAGACCGTTAAATACCCTGTACTTGTTTTTGCGGGTGCCGGAAGTGGAAAGACGCGAGTTCTAACTTATAAAATATGGCATTTAATTAAAGATAAAATTTATAATCCTAATCAGATTTTAGCACTGACATTCACGAATAAAGCTGCAGCTGAAATGAAAGAACGTATTAAGGACAGTATTAATTGTGATGGTGTAAATGTTGGAACATTCCATTCAATTGGAGCAAGAATTTTAAGAAAACATATTAGCTATTTGAATGATAAGTATAATAGCGACTTTACTATTTATGATGTATCTGATCAAAAAGCCCTATTAAAAGAAGTAGTAAATCAGTTAAATATTGCGGAATTCAAGGAATTAAATATCAATTTTCTTCGCTCACAGCTTGATAAGTTTAAAAATAGTTCGATGACAGTAAAAGAAGTAGAATCGAAAGCCAATAGCTTCGAAGATGAAAAAATTGCAGAAGTTTATAAACGATATTCAGAGCTATTGTTATCAAACAACGCGGTAGACTTTAATGATTTAATTGGAATGCCTATTAAATTATTTAAGAAGAATGCTACCTTATTGAAGCAATATCAACAATCATGGAAATATATATTAGTAGATGAATTTCAAGATACTAATTCACCTCAATTTGATCTAATTAATCTTTTAGGCAGTAAGCATCAAAATATTACAGTTGTAGGAGATGATGACCAGTCCATTTACGGATGGAGGGGAGCTAATATTGATAATATTCTTACAAATTTTAAAGATACATTCCCAAAAGCCATTGAAGTTAAGTTAGAAAAAAATTATAGATCTACTCAACGTATTCTTGATGGTGCTTGGTCTGTTGTTTCTAATAATACTAATAGAGCCGAAAAGAAATTAGTTGCTACAAAAGGTCTAGGAGAAAAAATTTCACTTATTTCTACTGGAAGCGATGAAGATGAGGCCAATGCAATATGTGACTCTATAAAATCAGAAATCAAAATTAATAAAGGTGCATTTAAAGATTTTGCTGTGCTATATCGTACTAACGCTCAATCTAGAATGCTTGAACAGACAATGATGAGAGAGGGTCTTCCTTATAATATTGTGGGGGGTACTAAATTTTATGACAGGAAAGAAGTCAAAGATGTACTTGCCTATCTAACTCTAGTATGCAATCCAAATGATAATATTGCATTGAAAAGAATTATCAATTTTCCAGTTAGGGGAATTGGGGAGAAATCTATCACAATTTTTAATGATTTAGCGCTAGAAAAAGGAATTTCATTATTTGACAGTTTAAAGTCTTGCAGAGATATAAAGTTGAGAGGAAAACAACAGGACTCAATTGAAAATTTTTATCTATCAATTAATAAATTCCATGATTTATTAGAGACATTAGACTGCAAAGAACTTTTACGTGCTTTATTAGAAGAATTTAATATTGAGAATTATTATAAGAACAATCCTGCCGAACAAGATCGCTATAATAATATTCAAGAATTAAAATTAAGTATTGATCGTTTTTCAGAAAAATCAAATGGTAGTTTAAAAGAGTTTTTGCAGGAGATATCACTTTATACCGATTTAGATGATTGGGATGATAAGAAGAACTCTGTAACGCTGATGACAATTCATGGATCAAAAGGATTAGAATTTTCTACAGTTTTCGTTACTGGTCTTGAGCAAGGTTTATTTCCATTAATACGTATGGATGATGATATAGATCAGCTAGAGGAAGAGAGAAGATTGTTTTATGTTGCAGTAACAAGAGCAATGGAAAGAGTATATTTATTGAATGCTAAATATAGAAGAAAGTTTGGTGCATTAAATACGTCATCTTTTGTACAGTCTCAGTTTTTAGATGAAATTGACAAAGATGTAATCAAGGTTAAGCCATACAAAACAGTTTATACAAAAAGAGTTGTACGTTCTGGAAATAAGAAGACAATTCAAATATCTAGAACTGTAACAGAGTTTGATGATTTTAAAGTAGGAGACGAAGTCCAACATAACCTTTTTGGAGTTGGTGTAATTTTAGTATTAAACGGAACTGGCGAAAATCAAAAAGTCGGCGTTGAATTTGCTGGTGGATTAAGAAAAAAGCTCATTGTTAAATATGCTAGACTAAAAAAGATAGATTAGGTAATTTGAATTATGGAAAATTTAATACCATGCAGGTTTCATGTAGAAGTTGAATCAGTTTTGAAGGCTGAAGGTTTAAGAGCAACAAAACAACGCTTAGATATCTGGGACGAACTATCTGCAACAAATAAGCATAGAGATATTGAGACTATTCTTCAGTCTCTTGATAAGAAAAAAATTAATGTTTCAAGAGCAACTTTATATAGAACAATTGATGTATTTGTCAAACATGGTCTATTAAAAAAGCTTACTTTAGATGATGGTAGATTTTTATATGAGCATAATAAAAAATCTATTAGCCCGCAGCATGATCATATTGTATGTGAAGATTGTGGAGAAATTTTTGAATTCTTTGATAATAATATATCAAAGATTGAAGATAAAATTGCTAAAGATTTAGATCTTAAAGTCACAAAAAGAGTTCATCAATTATCTGCTGTCTGTACGGGTACTCAGTGTAACCATTCTAAAAATTAGCTTTTAAATGAAATCTATCCTTATTAGTAATCTAGTTTCTGGAATGAAGCTTCAAGGCTTCTATCTTTGTATAGAAAAAAAATCAAGAAGGAAAAAAGATGGCTCTATGTATCTTGATTTATTGCTACAAGATAAATCTGGAGTAATAAGAGCTCGTATTTGGGATAATGTCGAATCGTTATCAAAAAAGTTTGATATAGGTAATCCTGTGGCTATTAAAGGGAGTACTTATAAGTATGGTGAGAGTATTTTTATTAAAATAAAAAATATCACAAGAGCATCTATTGAGAAATATGCAAAGTATGGTTTTAGTTCATCTGATTTGATACCAAGTTCAAAAAAAAATGCTAAACAGTTATGGATGGACCTTAGCAAAGAAATTGATCAAATATCTAAAATTCACTTAAAGCAGTTGGTAAAGAAAATATTAGTGGACCATAAACAAAAATTTCAGATTTATCCAGCTAGTATTTCATATCAATATAATTATCAAAGTGGATTAATTGAACAAACTGTCTCATTGATTAAAATTTCTAAAATTTTAGGGAAGCACTATAAGGTAGATACAGACTTGCTTTTAACAGGAGCTTGTTTACATCAAATTGGAAAATTGTATTCAATTAATATGGGATTTTCTCAGGTAAAATCAAATGAAAGACGACTGGTGGGTAATGCTATACTCTCAAGAGATATTGTTAATAATTATATTAGAAAAGTAAAGCGTTTTCCAGATCAAGATAAAATAAGGTTAGAACATCTAATCTTATCTTATCAAGGTAGGAAAGAATGGCAAAGTCCTGTAGAACCTCAAACTTTAGAAGCTGTTTTGTTACATACAATCAACTATATGGATTCACAGGTTAATGTTATGAGCAAAAAATGACTAATAAACTTATAATAGTTTATTTATTAGTTACGTCGCTACTATTTGGACAAACCTACATTAGTTATGATTCATCAGATCAATTTGGAGTTGTTTTAGATAACAATCAGATTATTTGGAATAATGATAAAAAGTTTGATGATTTATTGATTGATAGATCGTCCACATATTTTAATAATAAGTTCTCTTCATTTGATTTCAATGATATGCCATCTGACTCTCTTTATGTAAAAAGTAAATTTCAATATGAATTTGGAGATTATGGTTTTGATAAATTAAATATTGGATTGAAAAAACATTCCGAAGAAAGTGATTTTGAATTTATAGCAATGAAGAAAAGTTTTTTTGGAACTTATTCGGAGTTTGCCAATCAAGATAGTAGCCCATTAAGTTTATTTTATAAAGTAGACTATAATACTAGCATACCAAACGGTAGTCTATATTTTTCTACAGGATACTTTAGAGAAGACTCAAAATTTCTTTTTGATACATTATTAGAAACTGATCAAAATAAAGAGTTCTCTGATTTTTTATCATTTACAGCTGGTAGTATTATTGATATAGATAGCTGGAAATATAATTTTGAGTTAAATCATATTGATAAATATACCAATAGAGTTATTGCTGAAGATAGTATTAGTCATCAAGTTGATATTCAAAGAAATCGATTCAATGTGAGCGCTAATAATGGAAGATATATATCAATAACATCTTTTATTGATAATACATATTATTTTGATCATAATACCAATAAAGGATATAGTAAAAATATATTACAATTGTCAAATAGCAATGAAGTGCCTTTTGGAAATATTGCTTATGGTATTGATTATATCGCAGATAAGGTAGCTGCTAATATTGGATATGAAGCTACACTTGGAGCAATTGGATTATCTATATCTAGAAAGAATAAGCCCAATATGATTTTATTTGATGGAAACCAAACAATTGGAGGATATCTCTATGATCCCAAGAATAGTGAAGAGATACAGAATTGGGATTCATTAATCTTAAGTTATAAGCTAGATAAAAAGATTATTCTTTATTCAGCTCTCAAATTTACACAAGCTAATAATATTCAAGGAGAAGATTTACTATCTTCACAAATAATAGATGACCTTAGTCCCTACTTTTCTTTTTCAGATGATATGCTTTCATTACAAACAAGCATTCAAATACCTATAAAAGATAGTAAGATAGATATTGTATATTATCATAATTTTTATGACAGTCTAATCAGTTCAAATAGATCTGATATATTAGATTTTAATTATCATTTTAAGACTTCATTTATTAATCAAAAACTTGGTATAGATGGAAAGCTATCATTAAGATATTTATCTCGAAATGACTCTCAATATTCTTTTAACTATTTTAAAAATATGCCAGTATCTAACAGTGGCGTTTCTTATGATGAGAGTTATAATATTGGATTAGATTTAAACATCTCTATTGCAGATGTTTTATTAACAGTAAGATTAAAGAATGCTCTACATAGATTACCAATTGATGGAGACTATTCTATTAGTAATGCTGAACTATTCAATCCAATGAATAGCCTCCTATCTTTTGGTATTATTTGGGAATTTGACGACTAAATTTTGTATTCCGCTACTAGTTTAATACTTCTACCTGGTTCAGGATATCCTAATGTAGATTCAAATGTTTCATCCAGAAGATTATCTACTATTAGGCTTGCTTTTAATGCATCAAAATCTTTGGATACACTAAGGTCTAGTACACCATAAGCATCACTATCTGTCTGATCACTCCAGTCAGATCCATATTGCAGAATACGTTTTCCTGTATATTTGTAGTTGAATACCATGTTCATACTCTGATTAAAATTATGAGATATGAATATGTTTGCTGAGTAGTCTGGCACATATAATAATTTCTCATTCATATCATTATCTTTGCTGTCATAAATATTATATGATATCTGTAATTGACTAGTTGAGAACTCTTTTAAGTAATTAATATTATATGTTGTTCTGGATGCCGAAGAAACGTTTATAGGTATATATTTAAAAGACTCATTAGGTTGCCATAGGATCAAGTTTTCATACTCTTTAAGTGTTGCAGTCATAGTAACTTTTCCCACATTAGAATTATTTGTCATATTAAAAGAAAAGTAATCACTCTCTTCTGGCTTCAAATCTGGATTTCCAGAGCTATATGGCCCATCTGGCCAATATAAGTCGTTCATTGTTGGAAACTGGAATGACGAACCTGCATCTAGTCCAAAGTCAAAATATGATTGATCAATTTTTATGAATTGATCGACTGATTCGAAACTAAGATTATAGGTTAATTTATCATTATCAGATTGTTTATCATATCTTGTAGATGGAGATACCTTAAAGTCTTTATCGTTGTTTGTATAGTTCAGTAGAAATGAAGCAGAACTAGAATTGAGTTTTTGATTGCTCAGATCAGTACTGCTAATGCTATCAGTTTTTTGTTTTGCAGATAATTGATAATCTAAATTAGTATTTATTTCTTTTTCAAAATCTAATCCAAATGATGATTGATCAAGATCATGTTCACTAAATACTGGAAAAGATTCATTAGGATCATCATATATCTGATTATTAGTTGATCGATTAATATAGAATTTCAGAGAACTATCTACAAAAAATTTCATAAATGAAAGCGCATATAATTCATACTCATCAGTTCTTGTTGCAAGTGCAGAGGGGAAGCTAGTACTACCTGCAGCTCCTCTAGTATTTTTTGTTGTTAAAGAATTAATATTAATTATTAAGTCATCTCTAATAAGAAATTCTCTGTTCATTGCAAAAAAGAATTGATCTAATGAATTATTTTCTCTCTTATTGTTTAAGCCTGTTATAGAATCTTTAAATTTATAGTCTCCATCATAACTAGTTTTACCTATAGTTATAGTTCTTTTTGAGTTTTCTCTTCCCATTGTATATGTTGCACCATATTGATTAAACCCATAATCACCAGAACTATAAAAAACTCTATTTGGACTATTTTTAGTATTTATGTTTAAAGTTCCATCAATTGATCCAGAACCATATGTTGTTCCTGAATTTAATCTATAGTTAAGTGAGCGTAATGCAAATGATGGGAAAGAAGATAAATCTACTTGTCCATTTTGAGCGTCAGTTAAATCTACACCATTGAATAAGACTTTTGTATGGCGAGCAAATCCCGCATCAAAAGAAGCTGAGGTCACACCTGCATATCCACCATAAGTTCTTAGTTCAAGTGAAGGTAGTTGAGATAAAGAACCATTTTTCGAAAATGAACCTAAATTATTATTTAAGCTCTTATTTTTTAGGTATCTAGAATTGCTCTTACCATAGACATTTACTTCTCTCATATTCACATTTTTATTTGCTAAGGTAAATACTTGAGATTCATTACTATCTAATTGTATTGTCTGATCCTCAAATCCGATTCTTTTCAACTCAATTTTTGAATCATCATTTAATTGAATGACAAAAGATCCATTATCATCTGTAGTAGTCCAATTATCATTTTGATTATCGCTATGCAATTCTCTTACTACTACATGCGATAAAGGCTCACCGCTTGTATCAATGACAATTCCATTTAGGGTTTGTGAAAAAAGATTAGATATAAGTATTGTTGATAATAAAATATAATATTTCATTATACTTTCCTCCGAAGTTTAGGTTTATTGTTTTAGTAAACAAGGTCTCCTGACTTATACCTATTAACGATTTAAAACCTTCTCCCAGCTTTCATGGAATGGTACTTATTAAATCTCAGTAATTACAGTAGCGGGGACTGTTCTAGAATTTCACTAGTATTCCCTACATTTACTCTGCGAAAGCTTAATGTTATTTTTATAAAATGTGAATGATTATTTTCATAAATTGCATAAGTAATGAAACAAAATATTCCAAATTCAAATATCGAGAACAATATTACTCTTGTATTAAATGCTAGCTATTTGCCGCTTGCAGTATGTTCTTCTAAGCGCGCTTTATGTTTATATTTTTTAAATAAAATTGACGTGTTAATGAATTATGATCAGTATGTATACTCTCCTTCAACTCGAATAAAAGTACCTAGTGTGATAAAGTTAAAGACATACGTATCTCACGATAGTCTTGATATGGTTTTAAACAAAAAGAATTTATTACTTAGAGATAATGGATGCTGTCAGTATTGTGGATCAAAATCAGATCTAACAGTAGATCATATTGTCCCAAAGTATAAGGGCGGATCTGATACGTGGAAAAATTTAATTGTAGCTTGTTCTCCTTGTAATGCAAGAAAGGGAAGTAGAACCCCAAAAGAAGCAAACATGAAATTGATGAAACAACCAAAAAAACCTAATAGATTCATGTACTTTAATCAGTTTATGAAAGATAAAAATATAGGTTGGGAAGATTACTTGTTTATAAATAAAAATTAAAATGAATAAAAAAAGAATATTAAGCGGAGCACAACCATCAGGGTTATTACATATCGGAAATTATTTTGGTATGATTGAAAGAATGATTGGTTTTCAAGGTTCTTCTGACCTGTTTTGTTTTATCGCAAACTATCATTCATTAACATCTATTAGCAATAAAGAAGAATTAGAAAAAAATACTTTTAATGCATTTTCAGATTTATTAGCACTAGGACTTGATTCTGAAAAATCTACAGTATGGGTACAGTCTCATGTACCGGCGGTTACAGAATTAACATGGATACTTTCTAATTTTACAAGTGTTGGTTTGATGCAAAGATCAACATCTTATAAGGATAAAGTTGCAAATGGCTTAAGTCCTAATATGGGCTTATTCTCTTATCCCGTTTTAATGGCATCAGATATTTTAGCATTCCAATCTGATATTGTTCCTGTTGGAAAAGATCAAAAACAACACCTAGAGATGACTAGAGATATTGCTATAAAATTTAATAATACTCATGGACCAGTTTTTACTATTCCAGATATTGATATCGATGAAAGTAGTGAGATAATTGGAGGAATTGATGGTAGAAAGATGAGCAAATCTTATAATAACACTATTCCTATTTTTGGTAGTGAGGATTATATGAAAAATCAAATCATGAATATTGTAACTGATTCTGCTGGCTTGAATGAACCAAAAGATACAAATACTCCTCTTTTCAATATGTATGCATTATTTTTAAATGATGATGAAAAAATTGAACTTAAAGATAGGTATGCTACACCTGGTTTAAAATATATGAGTATAAAAAATGAATTATATGAATGTATAATGGACTATTTTTCTAAGCAAAGGGCTTTGAAGCAACATTATTTAGATAATCCTGATAATATTTTTGATTTAATGGAGGTGGGAAAAAAGAAAGCTGAACTTATTGCGTCTGATACTCTATCAAGTGTCAAAAAATCTATTGGAATGGTCTAGTCGGTGTTTAATGTAAGGTTAGAAAATTTTGAAGGTCCCTTAGATTTACTTTTATATTTTATTAAAAGAGATAAAATAGATATCTATGATATTCCAATTGCTAGGATTACATCAGAGTATATTGATGTAATTAATACCGCTAAAAAATTAGATGTTTCAATAGCTGGCGAATTTCTTTTTATGGCATCATTATTATTAAGATTAAAAACAAGAATGCTTTTACCTAGACAACAAGATGAAGAAGGATTAGATATTGATGATCCAAGAATTAATTTAGTAGGCCAATTACTGCAGTATAAAAATTTTAGAAATATTGCACATCAGTTAAAGGATATACACGAACAGAATAAAGACTTATTTTATCGTCCAAATGATAAGATTCCGTTTGAAAAAACAATTAATCCTTCAGATTTTTTAAATGAAGTAAGCCTATTTGATATATCAAAAATCTTTCAATCTGCTATTGATAATGCACCACAAGACAATTCATTTACGATAGTAAGAGAGACTATATCTCTAGAGGAGCAAAAACAATTTATTATTTCTAATTTTAAAGATAAAAAAAATATTTCCCTTAGTAGCTTGATTAAGAAACTAGACAGTAAGTTAGAAATTATTGTTACATTCTTGGCGGTATTAAATATGATTAAAGAATCTGAGTTGATTTGTAAGCAAAAAAATACTTTTGAAGATATTCAAATAACATTAAATATTATTACAGCATGAATGAAAAACAATTAATTATAGAATCTTTATTATTTGTTGCATCTGAACCACTTTTGCAGTCTGATTTAAGTAAGATATTTGATGATAGTGATATCCCATCATTAGATGAGATAGTTAGCGAAATTAATGTCAAGTATTCTAATCATGCCTTTGAAATTAAAGCTATTGGCGAAGGTTACATGCTTGTGAGTAAAAAAGAATTTGAACCCTTTATATCAAAATATGTTCCAACCAAAAAACTGATGCTTTCTAATGCTAGCCTAGAAGTATTGGCAATTGTTGCATATAAGCAGCCTATATCAAGAATAGATATTGAGTCAATTAGGGGTGTAGATTGCAAAGGAGTGCTAAAAAATCTATTAAATAAAAAGCTGATAAAGATAGGAGGAAGAGATGATTCGTTAGGCAAAGCCTTACTGTACCATACTACCGATGAATATCTTAAACACTTTGGATTAGCAAGTTTATCAGAAATGCCTACAAGTAGTGAGATTGCTGAAATTGTAGATTCTGAAGATAGTGGAATCACTAGTGAAGTTATTTAAATTTATTTCATCATCTGGAATTGTATCTAGAAGAAAAGCGCAAGAATCTATTGAGCTAGCAATGGTTACTGTTAATAATACAGTAGTTATGGATCCTTTTTCTGAGATTGATCCAGTGAAAGATGTTGTAAGGTTAGATGATCAAAAAATTATTTCAAATACCAAAACTACAACACTAGTTTTGTATAAACCTAAAGGGTTTATTTCTTCTAGGAGTGATGAGCTAGGTAGAAAGACAATTTTTAACCTAATTCCTAGAAAGCCTTTTCTAAATCATGTAGGTAGACTAGATAAGGATACTACAGGTTTAATTTTATTAACTAATGATGGAGATTTATCTCAATTTTTAACTCATCCTAAAAATAAAATACCAAAGGAGTATATTGCACTGACAAATGAGATAATTAGTGAAAAAATTATTAAAAAGATTGAAAAAGGAATTTTTATTGGTTCTGGTGAAAAAGGAAAAGCAAAGATTATATCACAAGAAAAAATTAAAAATACAGTTCATGTAAGCATGATTTTAAAGCAAGGAAAAAAGAATGAAATAAGAAGAATATTTAAATTTTCAGGTCTTAATTTGATTTCTTTAAAAAGAATAAAGTTTGGTAGTATTACATTAGATCAATTAAAAGAAGGACAATCAAGAGAATTAACAAAGAAAGAAAAGCAGTATTTGGATAAAATAACAAGAAAGGCATAAGATTTTAAACATCTTGGCATTTATTCAAAGAAAAACTAACTTTCTGAGCATTTTTATGGTAATAACAATTGATGGAGCAGCAGGCGTTGGTAAAAGTACTACCGCAAAGAAACTAGCAAGTAAGCTAGGGTATCAATATTTAGATACTGGTGCTATGTATAGAGCAGTCACATATTTTTTTGGAAAACACTCTACAGATATCACCTCAGAAAATCAGGTTAAAAAAATGCTAGATATTTTAAATTTGGAGCTAGACTTTACATCGAACGATAGCATTACAGTGTTGTTAGATGGAAAGGATATCAGCTTATTGATTCGTAGCAAAGCAGTTACAGATGCAGTAAGTAAAGTTAGTGCATTACAATCTGTAAGAGAAAAAATGGTAAAAATGCAGAAAGATACCGCGAAAAATGGTAACTTTGTTATTGAGGGAAGAGATATTGGAACAGTAGTTTTCCCAGATGCGAAGCATAAGTTTTTCTTGATTGCTGACTACGATACTAGAGCGAAAAGAAGATTTAAAGATTTTAAGATAGTAAATGAGGAATTAAACGTTAACAAAATAAAACAAGATTTGACAGATAGAGATCAGTACGACAGTAGTCGTAAACTTTCTCCATTGAAACAAGCAAAGGATGCAATTGTAATTGATACATCAAACTGCACTATTGATGATCAAGTGAATCAAATCTATAAACACATTGAAAGAAACTAAATAATATGAATGATCAAGCTAAACAAGATGTAAACAACGAAGTGGTAGAAGAAGCAGTATTAGAAGCAGTAGTAGAACAAAAAGCTGATGAAAAAATATCAGAAAATCAACCAGTAGTAGAGCCAATAGTATCTGGTAAAAAAACAATTAAAGATTATTTAAGTAAAGATTTATTTTCAGGAATTAAAGTTATTTCTGGCAAAGAAGATCAAGCTGAAATTGAAAAATTAGCTGATGATGTTTTAGAGGAATATGAAAGTACATTTAATGATATATCAGAAAATCAAATTATATCAGCTAAAGTAATTGGTATTAGCGATAACGATGTTATGGTAGATATTGGTTTCAAATCAGAAGGTTTAATTAGTAGATCTGAATTTAATAATAAAGATTTGCCTGAGATTGGTTCTGACATTGATATATTTCTTGAAAAGTTTGAAGATACAGATGGCAATATTACCTTATCAAAATATAAAGCAGATTTTATTAAGAGATGGGATGAGTTAAGAACATTTGAAGAAACTAAAGAGCCTGTACATGGAAAGATCATTAAGCGTGTTAAAGGAGGTCTTGTAGTAGACTTAGGTGTCATACAAGCTTTCTTACCAGGATCTCAAGCTGATGTTCAACCTATCAAGAACTTTGATGATTTAATTGGAAAAGAATTAGATTTTCAGATTGTAAAAGTAGATGAGATGAGAAAAAATCTTGTTGTATCTAGAAAAGCAATATTAGAAGAGTCTCTCAATGAAAAACGTCAAGAACTAATGACAAAGATTGAGGTGGGCGCACAGCTTCAAGGGTTAGTAAAAAATATAACTGATTTTGGAGCATTTGTTGATTTAGGTGGTGTTGATGGATTAATACATATTACTGACTTCTCTTGGGGAAGAATCAATCATCCTTCAGAAATTGTATCTATAGGAGATGAAATAACTGTTCAAATTATCGACTATAATAAAGAAACATCAAGAATATCTCTAGGTCTAAAACAGCTAGTAGATAATCCTTGGAAAACAATACCGGATAAATATAGCATAGGAGATACTAACACAGGTAAAGTAGTTAGTATTATGAATTATGGTATATTCATTGAGCTAGAAAAAGGTATTGAAGGTTTAATTCATATTTCTGAAATATCATGGACAAAAAATATTCAAAATCTTCAAGATCAATACAAAGTTGGTGATTCTTTAGAATCAAAAATCTTGTTTATTGATGCTAACGAACAGAAAATTAGCTTAGGTATTAAGCAATTAACTGAGGATCCATGGAGTAATATATCTTCACAAGTAAGTATTGGCGACAAAAAAGAAGGAACAGTAAACAAGGTCACTAAATTTGGAGCATATGTAGACTTAGGAAAAGATATCGAAGGTTTCATAAGAAATACAGATTTTCACTGGACAAAAAATCCTTTACATGCTAAAGAATTTGTTAGTGAAGGCGATACAGTTGAATTTGTTGTTGTGGATATATCAGACAAGGATAGAAAGATTTTAGTAAGTATAAAAGATCTTACTGAAAATCCATGGTCTGATATAGTTACAAAATATTCTGCAGGAGATAAGCTAAAAGGATCTATTTTATCTATAAATGATTCAGGTATTGCAGTAGATATGGGCGACGATATGAGAGGTCTTGTGCCTTCAGATAAAATTTCAAAAGAATTAAAGAAAGATTATTTACCTTCTATTGAACCAGGTGGCACTATCGATATATTAGTTGTTGAGGTTAACGAACAAGATAAGAATGTCATCTTAATGCTTGATCAGCCTGATGCTGACTAATACCAATCAGATCAAAAGACTTTTATATTCTTTTGTCATCGCATTTATTTTTTGGTTTTTTATTAAGAGTGAAGATACTTATTCTGTAACAACAAAAATTCCTTTAGTTGCACGAAACCTCCAAGAGCAAAAAACATACAAAGAAGAAGTTCCAGAAAGTATTACTGTTACTTTAAAAGGCTCAGGAAGAGCATTCATTTGGCTTAGACTTTTTGATAGGTTTTATGAAGATTATAAAGCTGTCTTAGACTTAAGTAGTATTGCAGATGAATATGACTTTGAACTTGACCAATACTATAAGAGTAATCCAGAAAAAATAGTGTTACCTTCCTCTTTGGATCTAGAATTTGTTGAAGTTATCTCTCCTAGAAATATCAAAATTAATTTAGATCAATATTTAGTAAAAAAAGTACCAATTAAATCGCAAGTATCTATTTCAACAGAGCCAGGATATATACAAGTCGGAGATATAAGTTTTTTACCAGATTCTGTTAGCATTGGTGGACCTCAAGAAGTTGTAGACAATATTACATTTGTTAAAACTCAAGAAGATACTATATCAAATTTAATAGTATCACTAGATAGAGAACTATTAATTATAAACCCGGATAAGTTGGTTGATTTTGATCCAAAAAAAGTTGAAGGGTTTATTGACATTCAACCTATTAGTGAAACAATTGTAACAGGAATTGCTGTAAAATTGATTAATAAACCTAACGACATAAACGTTTTTGTTAATCCTGCTACAGTTTCACTTACTATTGTTGGAGGTTTGAATCAAATTGCTAGTATTGTGTCTACGGACATAGAAGTATTTATTAATTTTCAAAAATCTTGGACTCCAGATAAACAATTTTATTCACCAGAAGTGAGAATTCCTGATAGTATTATGGAATGGAAAGATTTATCTCCAAATAACTTAGAAATTTTAGTTATAAAAGAAATAAATTGATCGTTCTAGGAATAGAAACATCTTGCGACGAAACTGGTGTTGCTATATGTGACAATTCAACAATCATTTCAAGCTATACTAAGACTCAATCTATTCATACAAAGTTTGGTGGAGTAGTGCCAGAAATTGCATCAAGAGAGCATGAAAAATTCTTACCAGAAATTACTGAAAAGGTTCTAAAGGATTCTAAATTACAATACTCTGATTTAGAAGCAATTGCAGTAACAAGTGGTCCAGGATTGATGGGATCTTTATTGTCTGGCATCTCTTTTGCTAAAGGTATGTCACAAGGTTTGGATATTCCTATTATCCCTATCAATCATTTAGAGGCGCATTTAAATTCAGCATTTATTGAGTTTGAAACATTAGATCCCCCTTTTATCAATTTGCTTGTTTCGGGTGGTCATACACAAATATGGCTTGTCAAAGATTTATTTGAATATACTTTGCTAGGCGAGACCTTAGATGATGCATGTGGAGAAGCATTTGATAAAGGAGCTAAAACATTAGGATTAAATTATCCCGGCGGACCTGAAATAGAAAAATTAGCCATGAAAGGCGATCGAGAATTAATAAATTTTCCACGTCCTATAATTAATGATGGAACTTATAATTTCAGTTTTAGTGGACTTAAAACATCTTTAATTAATTGTGTCAATAAGGATAAATATAACCTAAGCGATGTTGCCGCCAGCTATCAAGAAGCTATCGTGGATTGTCTGTTAGGAAAATTAAAAAATTCTATGGATGATTTAAATATTAATACTGGTATAGTTTGTGGTGGAGTTGCTGCAAATCAACGACTAAGAGAGAAGTTAAATGCACTAGATAAAACTATTATTTTTCCCTCCTTAAAGTATTGTACAGATAATGCTGATATGATAGCGTTTCTAGGAGAAAAAAAGATAAATAATAATTCAGCTAAAATTGGTATCAATTTTTCTGCTTATTCTAGAGGTATGGTTGTTTAGCAATGAAAAATAAATATAAGATATTTTTATTATGGATGTCCATTGGTGTGGCTATAGGTTCAGCAATTTATGTTAACTCACTTCCCCCTTTCTTTTTTGCTGATGAAACTGATATTATTTCAGATACTATAATTTCAGAAACTATTGAATCAAAAATTTCAGAAGATATAGTAGATATAGCTATAAAGAATGTTATTGTATATCCAAATATTTTTGATAAAAGATCTATTTATATTGATATTGAAATTAATAATCAAAATGGTGATGAATTCACTCAAATTACACTATCTAATGGTGGAAAATTAATAGCATCAGATAAGATCAAATTATATAGGAATAAGCATACTTATTTCCAATCATTTCTTGTTAAAGATGATATTGATTTTAATAAAATATTTGATGTAAAAATTTCTAGTCTAAAATCAGAAGATAATATATCAAATAATAGACATAGATTTACTACAAGCTTAAAGGCAGAAAAGCTTAATGTTGCTCTCATTAGCGGTACTTTAAATTATAATTCCAAAGCTATAATTAATAAAATAGATAATAATTTTGATCATTTTTTTCCTGAACTAGATAGTTATGCGCATAATTTTGAAGATTTTTGGTTTAAAAAATATGATATAATTATTTTTGATAACTTCCCTGAAATGCCTGTTTCAGATCGATGGTTCAATCTTTTTATAAAGAAAATTTATTCAGAAAAGACCTCCCTAGTAATGTTTAAAGGCGATACGCAGGACTTAGACTCATTTGTCAAAATGGGACCTCTATTTGGATTAGATTTTGCGACAGAAAGCGAATTAAAGAATGTTGCTAAAAAAACTTTTTTCACTAAAAACCATTTTAAGTCTGTATTGATAAATGATGAATTTTTTTATAAAGAAGTATTGAGTGGAAAAGATACATATTTTGACGAAGCAATTGAATGGGTATCCAAGAAAAAAGATCTAAAATATTCTTTCTTTCTAGGTAATAAAAATTATCATATCAATGACTCAGTATTTATATATGGCTTTGCGAATCGTGTCGATAAAGATAAAAGAGATTTCATAGTATATATTTACAAAAATGGAATATCTATAAAAAAAGAAAGATTATACTTAAACCCTGTATCAAATTATTATTTTAATCAATTCAAAATTCTAGATTCGGGAGATTATGAAATTAAAATTACCGATAAGGATAACTTTACTCTACAAACGATTAATTTTAATATCTTAGAAGAATTAACTAGATTATAACATATGATAGATATAAAAAATATAAGAGAGCAACAGTCTTTAATTCAAGATAGGCTTACAAAAAGAGATAAATCTATAAGTTTAGATAGTATTGTATCAGCTGATTTAAGTTTGAGAGAATTGACAAAAAAACTTAATGATTTACAATCTGATCAAAATCAACAATCAAAAGAAATTGGTATCTTAAAATCTCAAGGCAAGACAGATGACTCTGTTTTCGTAAAGCTAAAAGAATTATCAAATACTATTAAAGATCTTGAGGCAGAGCATCGCATTAAATCTAAAGACTTAAAGAGTATGCTTTTAGAGCTTCCTAATATTCCTCACAGTTCAGTACCTATTGGAGTATCAGAAAAAGACAATGCTCTAATTAAGGACTGCGAATCAAAGAAAAAGATTAATTTTTCACCAAAGAGTCATGTTGATATTGCTCAGGATCTTGATTTAATTGATTTTGAAGCAGGAGCAAAGATTGCTGGTGCTGGATTTCCTCTTTATAAAGGCAGCGGAGCATTGCTTGAGAGAGGATTACTTAATTTTATGATAGATTTTCATTTGAAGAACTATAATTATACAGAGTTTTTTACTCCATTTTTAGTAAAGCCAGATTCTGCTATAACAACAGGTCAATTACCAAAATTTGATGAAGATATGTATCATATAGAAAAAGATGAATTATATTTAATACCAACAGCAGAGGTGCCATTAACTAATATTCATAAAGATGAAATCTTAGAAGTATCTGATATCCCAAAATACTACTTAGCTAATTCTGCATGCTTTAGAAGAGAAGCGGGTTCTTATGGTAAAGACACCAGAGGCTTACTAAGAGTACATCAGTTTAACAAAGTTGAATTAGTGAAATTTGTACATCCAGATTCTTCATATGAAGAACTAGAATCTTTAAAAAATCAGGCAATAAAATTGTTAGATTTATTAGAGCTCGATTATAGAATTATAGAGCTATGTACTGGAGACTTAGGTTTTTCTGCCGCAAAATGTTATGACTTAGAAGTTTGGGCGCCAGGTGAAAAAAAATGGCTAGAAGTATCTTCTTGCAGCAACTTTGAAGACTTTCAATCTAGAAGAGGAAATATTCGATTCAGAGATGAAAATGGTAAAGTAGATTATGTACATACACTTAATGGCTCAGGTCTTGCAACTCCAAGAATTTTTGCTGCATTATTAGAAACTCATCAAAATCAAGACGGTTCAATTACAATTCCCGTAGCTCTGCAGCCTTATTTGGGCCTAGCGGAGATTAAATAATTGAAAAAAATCTGGGTTTACCTAAACCTCTTTATATGGACATTTTTTTATGGCATAAGATCAATGTTCTCAATTTGGTTTTCAAAAAATAAAAGCAATTTCAAATATTATGGAATTAATTGGGGTAAGACACTAGGGAAGCTATTCGGTATAAAGCTGAGAATTGTTGGTAGAGAAAATTTTGATAGTAATAAGCAGTATATTTTTGCACCAAACCATTCCTCAGTAATTGATTTTCAAGTTCTATTAATAGCAGTAAATCAATATCTAGTTTTTGTTGCTAAAAAAGAATTAGATAGAATTCCTATATTTAATACTATTATTAAAACAGCAGGATTTATTTTAGTAGATCGCAGAAATAACAAAGAGGCTATTAGGTCGTTAGAAAATTTAAGATTGGATATAAAAAAATATCCTCGTTCCGTTGCTATTTTTCCAGAAGGTTCACGATCAAAAGATGGAAATTTACAGGATTTTAAGAAGGGAGCTGCAGTACTTGGAATTGATACTGGACTACATATTATTCCCGTTGCTATTATCGGTTCATACAGTTGGTGGAATAGAGGATTATTTACAAAGAATCCAAATATTATAACTATTATTTTTGGCAATCCTATAAATACAAGCAACAGTTCTTATGAAGATCGTGATAAGATTACGATGGGTATTAAAGATCAAATTATTAAATTAAGAAATGAATAATCATCAATATCAATTAGATCATAGTATAGATGCTATTACATCGGATAAGCAGTGTGATAAAAAAATTGTATTTACAAATGGATGTTTTGATATCTTACATGTAGGACATATTAGATACTTATCTGAAGCGAGATCTCTAGGGGATATATTGGTTGTTGGTATTAATTCTGATGATTCCGTAAGAAATTTAAAAGGTCCATCAAGGCCAATTAACTCTTTATCAGATAGAGCTTTGTTGCTTTCAGAATTAGTGTGTGTAGATTATGTTGTCAGTTTTAAGGAACAAACTCCATTAAAATTAATTAAAATGATTATGCCAGACATTCTAGTAAAAGGTGGAGATTATACATTGGATACTATAGTAGGATCAAGTGAAGTCATTGATGCTGGCGGAAAAGTAGAATTATTAAAATTTCATGATGGATATAGTTCGACTAACTATATCGATAAAATAAAAAAACACTAGCTTGATTCTCAATTACTTTACAGATAATTTCCCTTCCCTATGAGATTGCTTAAATCATATATAATTTTAATGATGCTAACAGGTTATATCCTGGGACAAGATTCTAATATTCAAAAACCGAAGAAGCCATTCATGAATACTAGCGATGCAGCATTTTTGGGAAATGGTAATCGAATTACATCTATTCTAAATGAAGCAAAACAGTTTTTGTCAGATGCTGTGATTGCTGATGTGAATCAAGATACCGTAGAGGTCGTTTATAACATTAAAAGAATTTTTGATTTATTATCAGATGTAGAACAATTAGGAGTAAGAGAAGAATTAGATAAAATAGAATTTGAAAAATTTCAATCTGATTTTATTCAAATTTATACTACGCGTTTAACTACAATAGGTAGCTCAACTCAATTTTTAACAGCAGATTTAATTCGTAGAGATATTGCTTCTATAACAAATGAAAATGAATCAGTAGAAATGGGTACAACTAAATTTACTATTATTGATGATAGAGAAGGGCATATTCCTCTTGTGATGAATTCACAAGTTGAAAGCTACATTAGATATTTTCAAGGGAAAGGTCGCAAAGGATTTAATATTTGGCTTAAAAGATATGTTCAATATAGAGATTTGATGTTACCGATCTTAGAAGAAAACAATCTTCCCGAAGAATTGCTTGTTGTTTCTATGATTGAATCTGGTCTTGATCCAAAAGCAGTATCAAGAGCTAAGGCGGTAGGATTATGGCAATTTATGTATTCTACAGGAAAACAATATGGACTAGAAAGAAATTGGTATATTGATGAGCGTCAAGATCCTATAAAATCTACAAAAGCAGCAGCTAAATATTTTAAAGCTCTATATAAACAGTTTGATGATTGGTATTTAGTCTTAGCTGCCTATAATACAGGACCAGGAAGATTAAATCGTGCATTAAAACTCCATGAAACATCTGATTATTGGCAATTATATTCTCTTCCAAAAGACACTAAGAATTATATACCGTACTTTTTATCCTCTGCAATTATTTTAAAAGATCCGGCGAAATATGGATTTAAGATGCCAAAATCAAATACACTGAGATATGATAAGGTGACTATTGAAAAAAGTGCAGACTTAACTGTTATTGCAAAAGCTGCTGGTACAAAACGTAGTACAATTCAACGCCTTAATCCTGAATTAAGACAACCAGCAACACCATCTAATGGATCATATACATTAAATATACCGTACGGAAAGAAAGATAGTTTTTATAAGAAGTTTAATGCCTTGCCAGATGAACAAAAATTTGCTATTCAAAAAATAGAGCATCGTGTTAGAAAAGGAGAAAATTTTATATCTATTGCTTCTAAATATCGCGTATCTGTCGCAGATCTACAGACTATTAATAATATTAATAATATTAATAAATTATCTATTGGTCAGCGTTTAAAAATTCCAGTTAAAGGTGGCGTATATTCCAATTACCCAGAAAAAATTATATATAAGGTAAAAAGGGGTGATACTTTAGGTCATATTGCAGAAAAATATAATACTAGAGCCGCTGAAATTAGAAAATGGAATAATATGGGAAATACTTCTAGCATCTATCCTAATCAGAAATTATCATTATTTGTAAATAAGAAACCAGATAAGGACACTCCGATTAAAAATGTTTATATTGTCAAGTCTGGTGACACCTTAGGTGGGATAGCCAATAAGTATAATTTAGAAGTGAGTAAGATTAGGGAATGGAATAGTATGAGAAGTAACTCTTCTAGAATTTATCCCGGTCAAAAACTAACTTTATTTGTAAAATAAGAATTTAATGGAGAATTGATAGTATGATTAAACAAGATATAGTAGATAACGTTTCAGAAAAAACAGGATTAACAAAACTGGAAGTTGAAGCCGTTATTAATACATCTTTTAAAGAAATTATTATGACATTAAGTAAAAATGAGAAAATTGAATTAAGAGGATTTGGGACGTTTGCAGTCAAACATAGATTACCAAAGAAAGCACGCAATCCAAAGACAGGAGACCCTGTTTATTTGCCAGAAAGATATGTTCCGGTATTTAAACCTTCAAAATTAATGAAGACCACTGTAAATGATAAACTAATTGATTATTAAATAGGAGCAATTCATGCCTTGCGGTAAAAAAAGAAAAAAAAGAAAAATGAATACACATAAACGTAAAAAACGTTTGCGTGCAGACAGACATAAGAAAAAAAATAAATAACTAAAATGAAACCGAAAAGTTTTGCTATTTGGGCAAATCCTGGAAAAAAAGAAGTTCCAGGATTAGTCCATGAAGTTATGTTGTGGGCAAAAAATAATGATATGAAATTATTTTTGCCTAACAGCTTAGAGCACCTAAAAATTGCTCCAAATCATCCTAATACTTACGACTCTTCTAATCCACCTAATGTTGATTTTTTACTATGTCTAGGTGGTGATGGGACTCTTATTGCTGGAGTAAGAATTTTCAGTAACCCTACTGTCCCTGTTTTGGGAGTTCATATTGGTGGACTAGGATTTCTTGCACAAATTACCCCTAAAGAACTAACTGAAAAGTTAGATATGATTAAAGAGGAAAAATTTACTACTCAAAAGCGTTTAGTATTAAATGCTAAACTTTCTAATGATAAAAATCCTTATTTTGCAATTAATGATTTTGTTGTTCAGAATGAGACGTCCTATAGAGTCACTTCACTTTCTTTGTATATTAATGGAAAACATGTTAGTGATTATAAATCAGATGGTATTATTATTAGTACACCGACAGGATCTACTGCGTATTCCCTATCTTCAGGCGGTCCAATTGTACAGCCTGATGTATTTTCTATAATAGTAACTCCAATTGCACCGCACTCTCTCACTTCACGACCATTAGTTTTACCAGCAGATGTTGATATTGAATTTCAATTTAATGGCGATTCTGAAAAAGAACTGAAATTGATTTCTGATGGACAAAATATTAAAAATTTTACCAATGATTCAACTGTAAGAATCTCTCAAGCAAATCATCATTTAAAATTTATTACTTTTGAAGATTATGACTATTATAAAACATTAAAAACAAAAATGGTTTGGGGAAAAAGAGGTTCATAGTGAGTAGAATCTATGATACAATTACAGAAGTATTTTGGGATAGAAACAGATAATTAATTTTAAAAAGGGAAAAATATGGCTAATTCAATTTCGTTAAAAACAATAGAAAAATTTCAAAAAAAATGTGAATCAGATAATCATGTTAAAGTTATCAGAAATGCAATGATTCGTACTGATTTAAGTGATTTAACTATGAATTGGGATAGTTATAGAAATATAAACCATTCTTTTTCTAATGTTGTAAAAGGAGAAATGCCAGTTACTAATCAAAAATCTAGTGGAAGATGCTGGGGATTTGCTGGACTAAATTTATTTAGATTTTATATCGGTAGAAAACATAATTTGAAAAATTTTGAGTTTTCTCAGAGCTATTTTATGTTTTGGGATAAACTAGAAAAAGCAAATTATTTTTTAGAATGTATTATAGATTCTGCGTCTGAAGATTGGAATAGTCGAATGGTAATGCATCTTCTTTCAAATCCAATTGAAGATGGCGGACAATGGGATATGTGGGTTAGTTTAATTGATAAATATGGTGTTATTCCACAGTCAGAAATGTCAGAATCATTCTCATCGAGCCAGTCATCTACAATGAATCGAATGATTGCTCGCAAACTGCGTGAAAATGCAAAAGACTTGCGTCAAAATATACGTAAAGGTATTTCAGGAGACGATTTAGAATCTATTAAAACAGATATGTTAGAGCAGATCTATAAGATGCTTGCAATGCATATTGGAACACCTCCAACTTCATTTAATTGGCAAACTCATGATAAAAAGAAGAAGTTTATTAGCTTTGAAAATTTAACTCCTAAATCTTTTTTTGATAATCATGTTGGATTAAATCTTGATGAATATGTATGTCTTATCAATTGTCCTATGGAAGATAAGGAATACAGAAAAGTTTATACTGTTGAGGCGCTCGGAAATGTTGTCGAAGGAAATTCAGTTCGATATCTTAACGTAACAAGCGAAGAAATGAAAGCTGCATCAGCGAGCTCTATTAAAGATGATCATCCGGTATGGTTTGGTTGCGATGTTGGAAAGCATTTTGATAGAAAAATAGGAGTCATGGATATAGATTTATTTGATTTTAATTCTTTTTATCAGTCAGAATTCTCTATGAATAAAGCTGATCGTCTACAGTATGGAGAAAGTCAAATGACGCATGCAATGCTTTTCACTGGAGTAGATCTAGATGCCAATGATAAACCTATCAAATGGCGAGTAGAAAATAGTTGGGGTGATAAAGTTGGAGAAAAAGGTTATCATATTATGTCAGACAAATGGTTTGATGAGTACAATTATGAAGTTGTTGTACATAAAGATTACCTATCTGATGACTTATATAATCTTTATAAGAATGAAGAAGCTATTGCTTTAAAACCGTGGGATCCAATGGGATCTTTAGCAAAATAAAATGGATACTTTGAGCCATGCTCTTTGGGGAAAAGGGCTATTCGGATATACAGGATATAGTCGATTAGCTATTTTTTTCGGAGCAATGCCAGATTTACTATCTTTTGGATTGTTAATCATTCTTCAATTATTTACAGGTAATTATGCTTATGATGGTCCACCAAACTTAGAATCTATACCCACTTGGTTATTTTTTAATTATGATTTGTTACATAGTTTTGTAACTGCATTTTTAGTTATCGGAATTGTTTATTATTTTAATAAATCTTTAGCATTTCCAATGCTAGCTTGGCCATTCCATATACTATTGGACTTTCCTTTTCATTCTAAAGAATATTTTCCAACAAAACTTATATGGCCAATTTCCAATTTCTCTTTTGATGGAATTCCTTGGTCAAATCCGGAAATTTGGTTTCCTAACTTAGCAGGAATTATTTTATTATTTTGGTATAGGAAGAAAAATAGATAATTATTTATCGACTAAAAATTTTACTAAAAATATTTTTAATAATATATCCCGCCATTTTAGGATTCTCTTTTAATCGTCTAATAGAATAATCATACCAATTATCTCCATAGGGAACATAGACACGCACCTTATTGCCTTCTTTCATTAATTGTTGGAGCTTTTTTTCCATTGGTACTCCATGTAGTATTTGGAATTCATATTGACTGGTAGAAATGTTATTATCTTTAATCCATGTATATAGTTCATCAATTAGATATTCATCATGACTGGCAATTCCTACATATGAACCTTTTATAAGTGCATGTTGAACTAATACAATATAATTATCTCTTATTTTCTGATAATCTCTGTAAGCTATATTTTCATTCTCAACATATATGCCTTTACAAATTCTGACATTAAACATTTTATTAGATAATTTATCTATATCATCCATGGATCTATGCATATAGGCTTGTAGTACGATTCCAACATTGGAATAATTTTCAAATGCTTTTTTATATAGATTAATTGTTTCTGATGTATATGGTGAGTTTTCCATATCAAGACGTAAAAAATTATTATGTTTTTTTGCAGCACTTACTAGAATCATCAGATTGCGTTCAACCAAATCATATCCCAAGTCTTGACCAATATGAGTTAATTTGATAGATAGGTTTGCATTTAAATCTTGTAGTGCAATTCTATCATATAAATTTGCATAGCGTTTAGTAATCTCAGTTGCCTCTTCTTTTGTTGATACATGTTCTCCTAAAATATCAATAGCAACATCATACCCTTTATTATTTAACTTTTTTACATTAGCTAACATTTCGTCGTCAGTAATACCTGCGATGTAAGGAGATGCCACAAGACGAACAAAAATCTTCGGCAAAAAAGGAATGATTTGAATTATCAAATAATTTATTAATTTCATACCAGATAAATTTAAGAAATAAACAAATTAATGAAAGCAGTATTAAAATGAAGGCAGTATTAATTATAGGAGGAGCAGTATCAGGTTCAACTGCTGCAAAAAAATTGACAGCAGAAGGAGTTCGTTGTGTTGTCATTGATCAAAACCATATGCCCTATGGAAAAATTGAAGATGGACTTCCAAGATGGCATGATAAGCAACGCACTAAAGAGTATTTCAAAATTGACGATATTATGTCCCATGAATTAGTAGATTTTATTCCGCTTACTAGATTAGGTAAAGATTTAGATTTTAAAGATATCTATGATATAGATTGGAGTTGTATTTATTTTGCAAACGGCGCATGGAATGACAGATCTTTTCCGTTTACTGAAATCGAAAAATTTTCAAACTTTTATTATCAGAATCCATTTGTGTACTGGTTTAATCACTATCATGAAGCTAGCTATAATGGACCTTCAGTAGATGTTAGGGATAATGCTTTGGTAGTGGGTGGAGGACTTGCGTCTATTGACGTATGTAAAATTATACAATTAGAGCTAGTAAAGCAGAAGATTGAATCACAGATTGAAGGTTTTGATATTGTTGAAATGGAACATAAAGGCGTTCCAAAATATCTAGAAATGCATGACATAGATTATAATACGCTGAATATTCATGGAGCTACTCTTGTATATCGAAGAGATGTAGAAAATATGCCTTTGACAACTATTCCCGATAATGCAGATACTGAGATGATTGCAAAACGTAAATTAGCTCGAAGAAAAGTTCTTGAAAATATGCAAAATAAGTTTTTGTTTAATGTTGCGGAATGTACTCAACCAACTGGATTGCATATAGTAAATGAAAAGTTAGAAGGTCTTAAAATTATTAAGAATGAGATTGTAAACGGCAAACCAGTTGCCATTGAAGGATCAGATGATACTTTAGAAGGAAGTATTATAATAAGTTCAATCGGAAGTTTACCAGAACCGATCGAAGGAGTGCCTATGGATGGCTCAACATACAATATTGTTGATCAAGAATCTGGAAAATTTGATAAATTAGATAAAGTTCATGGAATGGGTAACGCTGTAACGGGTAAGGGTAATATTAAAGCCTCTAGAGTTAGCGCAAAAACAGTAGGAGATTTAACAATTGATTTATTGCAAGATGTAAGTTCTGATACAATCAATACGATAGATAGCAAAGTGAAAGAATGGCAAGAAAAAGTGTCATATGATGGAAATTATTTTGAATGGAAAGCTAAAAAATAATTTTTTTTCTATTTCTTTAAATATTATCTAGAACCCCATCAACTTTTTTATTACTTTCTCATGTCTAAAATAAGGGTGAAACTAAGCGCCTAAATTTATGTTAAAAATAAAAGTTAGAAAAGGCCATAACATTAACATTGCTGGGGTAGCCTCCAGAGAAATTTTAGCACCTCAAAAAAATAATACTGTTTCTTTGTCTCCTGAAAATTTTAGATACATCAAACCAAAACTTCTAGTTAAAGAAAATGATACTGTAAATCTAGGAGATCCTATATTTTTTGATAAGTTATCTCCTGCAGTTAAATGGCCAGCAATTGCATCTGGTAAAATTTCAAAAATTATTTATGGAGAGCGAAGAGCGATAAAGGAAATTATTTTTAGTGTTGATCCTAGTCTTGAAAATAAAGACTCTAATGTTGAGCAAAAAAAATTATCTAATAAGGATGATATAATTAATTATTTATTAGAAAAAAATATGTGGCCTTTTATTACACAAAGACCATTTAATAAAGTTGCAAACCCTTCAGATAATCCAAAATCTATTATTGTTAGCTTGGCAAATACTGCTCCTCTTTCAGTTGATTATAATTTTACATTATCATCAAATAAAGATACTATTATTAGCGCTCTAGCAAATTTAAAGAAATTGACAGAAGGAAAACTATTTGTAGCTGTTAACCCTGGCGAATTTGATTATCTATATAATTTAGATTTTGTAGATGTTGTTCAAGTAGAAGGACCACATCCAGCTGGTAATGTTGGAGTTATACTTAATAATATTAGTCCTATTAATAATAAAGATGTTGTTTGGACAATACAGGGACATCATTTACCTATTCTTGGCAAATTATTTTCTGATGGTGTGTTTGATCCATCTATTACTATAAACTTAAGTGGACCTGTCGTAAACAATCCTTCTTATTTTAAATCAAGAATTGGCGCTTCATTAGAATCCTACTGCAAAGGAAGTTTATCTACAGATCAAGTAAGAATTATTTCTGGAGATGTGCTAACGGGAAAAGAGTCTATGATGAATGGATATTTAGGTTTTTATCATTCTTCTATTTCTGTAATTGAAGAATCTTTTGATAGATCGTTTATAGGTTGGTTACATCCTGGAGGTTCATCAAAGTATAGTATTTTCAATGCATATTTTGGTAGTAATAAATCTCCTTACAATTTTACAACTCTTCAAAATGGTAGTCATAGAGCTTTTGTTCCTATAGAAGCATGGGAAAAAGTATTTCCAATGGATATCTATATCAATGCTTTGCTCCGTAGTATTGAAGCAAATGACTTTGAAGAGATGGAAAAACTAGGCATTTATGAATGCGATGAAGAAGATGTGGCATTATGCTCATTTGTATGTCCAAGTAAAACTGATGTAGGTGCAATAATTAGAAAGGGACTAGACACAGTCTATTTCGATCAATAAAATGAATTTTTTAAAAAAAATATTAGCAGAATCTGGTAAACTCTTTGAAAAGGGAAAACCCTTATCATTTGCATACCCTCTATGGGAAGCTACTGATACAATATTATTATCAACAAATTCTCAAAATAAGTCAGGTCCACACATTAGAGATAATATGGATATTAAGAGAACAATGTTTTTTGTCGTTATTGCTCTAATACCATGTTATTTATTTGGAGCTTATAATATTGGATATTTGCATTCAGCAGCTATGGGTGTCCCTAGCTCTATCTTAAGTGATTTTATATTAGGGATGACTTACGTTCTACCGATCTTAATTGTTACTTTTATAGCGGGAGCAATTTGTGAAATTACCTTTGCAGTTATTAGAAAGCATGAAATTAATGAAGGATTTCTTGTATCATGTGCACTCATTCCATTGACAATGCCACCAGATATTCCATTATGGCAATTATTTATGGGAACTTGTTTCGGAATTATAATCGGAAAAGAAATCTTTGGAGGTGTCGGTACTAATGTATTTAATCCGGCATTAACTGCACGTGCTTTTATGTACTTTGCTTTTCCAACAAAAATTTCAGGTGAGAAAGTATGGGCTATAGGTCCTGATGGTTATACTGGAGCAACTGCACTTTCAATACCAGCAAATCCAACAGAATACGATACGGCAACAAATTTATTTAATCAAGTTACACAGTTTGATTTTTCAACACTTAATCTATTCTGGGGATTAATTCCTGGATCTATAGGCGAAACGAATAAGCTTCTAATTCTTTTAGGAGGATTATTTTTGATTTATTGTGGTATTGCTTCATGGAGAATTATGATAGCATCAGTATTGGGTTTAGTATTTACCGCCGGACTATTTAATCTTTTAGCAGATTATTCAACGAATGCTATGCTAACTATCACGCCACTACAACATATTCTAATTGGCAGCTTTTTATTTGGAACAGTATTTATGGCTAGCGAACCGGTAACATCTACACATACCAATAAGGGAAGATGGATTTATGGATTTATGATTGGAGTGTTAACAGTGATTATCAGATCTGTAAACCCAGCTTATCCTGAAGGAGTAATGTTGGCGATATTAATTATGAATATGTTTGCACCATTAATAGATTATTATATAGTTAAATCAAATATTAATATGAGACTTTCGAGAAATGCATAGTAACAATTATACATTAGGTTTTGTTTTTATTGTGACTGTTATTTTAGGAACACTACTGTCATTCACAAAAGAAAATGTTAGAGATCTACAAGAGTATAATCTGAAGGCAGATGTAAAGAAAAATATTTTACGATCACTAAATTTCGTGGAAACAGAAAGTGAACCCTGGTCTAATGAGGTTGTAGAAAGAATATTTAATAAAAATGTTCAAGCATTTTGTGTTAATACAAATGGAGATCTTGTTGATTGTATTCTTGAAGAGGTTGATACTGAAAGAAATATTGAAGTATTACCAGTCTATTTAAAAGTTGTAGATAATAAAACTGAAGGAATTGCAGTACCTGTTGCTGGGAAAGGACTATGGTCTACAGTGTTTGGTTATATTGCATTAGAACCTGATACAGATACTGTTCTTGGTATTCAATTTTATAAGCACGGTGAAACTCCAGGATTAGGGGGAGAAGTTGAAAAGGCTTGGTTCACAAATAATTTTGTGGGTAAAAAAATTAGATCTAACGATGATAAAGTTATTGGTATAGAAGTTTTGAAGGGCAAAGTGGACTCTTCTAATCCTTACTCTATGCACCAAGTTGATGGTATTTCAGGTGCAACTGTAACAGGTAAGGGAGTAGGTAGCTTTCTAAAAGAAGATTTAGGAAGATATGAATCATATTTTAATAAGGTAAGAGCTGATGGAACTATTTAATTCAGAATCAAAGAAAATTATTAACGACCCAATAAACGTTAATAATCCAATTTCATTACAGGTTCTTGGAATTTGTTCCGCTCTAGCTGTAACAATTCGTTTAGATCAAGCTATTATAATGACATTGGCAGTTATTTTTGTATTATGTTCATCGAATGTAATTTTATCTCTTATTCGTGACTATATCCCTTCTCGAGTTAGAATTGTAATTATGTTATCTGTTATTGCATCTCTTGTTTCTGTAGTTGATGAATTATTACAAGCCTATTTATATGATATGAGTAAGCAGTTATCAGTATTTGTTGGTCTAATTATTACTAATTGTATCATTATGGGAAGAGCAGAGGCATTTGCATTAAAAAATGGGCCTTCAAAAGCATTTTTAGATGGACTTGGTAATGGTCTTGGATATGGAATGATCATTATTATTGTATCATTTTTTAGAGAATTATTTGGTGCAGGTACTATTACTTTACCTGATGGCGGTGCAGGTTATGTGCTGTTTAGTATTCCTGAAGCTTGGTATGCAGCAGGCTATGAAAATATTGGCTTACTAGTATTGTCACCTGGTGCATTTTTTATATTAGGACTAGTTATTTGGACGCAAAGAGAAATTTTTGGAATTGAGGAAGGTGAATAATGGGTGGTTTTGAAGACTATCTAAGTATTTTTACTAAAGCAGTATTTATTGAGAATATTGTTTTAGCATACTTCTTAGGATTATGTTCATTCTTAGCTATTTCTAAGAGTATAGACGCCTCTGTTGGTATTGGAATGGCTGTAGTAGTTGTTTTAACTATTACTGCTCCTATCAATTGGTTTATCTATGAATTCTTATTAGCTAAAGGTGCGCTGGTTTGGTTAAACTATTTACCATATGGTCTTAGTCTTAACTATGATTTTTCTAATACAGATTTAAGCTTTTTAAAATTGATTGTCTTTATTTCTGTAATTGCAGCAATGGTACAATTAGTAGAAATGTTTATGGAGCGTTTTTCTCAGTCTCTATATAATAGCTTAGGAATTTTTCTTCCTTTAATTGCAGTTAATTGCTCAATATTAGGCGGTTCTTTATTTATGGTTGAAAGAGAGTATAATGTTACTGAGACAATGGTATATGGTTTTGGTTCAGGAGTTGGTTTCTTTCTAGCTATTGTGGCTTTAGCATCAGTGAGATATAGATTACGCTATTCTAACATACCTCCAAGATTAAGAGGAGTAGGAATGGCAATGCTATTAACAGGGTTACTTTCTATGGCATTTATGGCATTTTCGGGGATTGATTTATGATGAATGATGTTTTTATCGGTGTAGTAGTTTTTAGTTCAGTAATCCTTTTATTAGTTATTGTATTAAATGTTTTGGGTAATATTCTATTGCCTCAAGGTGAAGTGACGATAGTTATTAATGACGATCCAGACAAATCTATAACTATTGATACTGGAGGAACAGTATTATCTGCCTTAGGAGCGCAGAATATTTATTTACCATCTGCGTGTGGTGGTCAAGGTACCTGCTCTCAATGTAGATGCCAAGTAGTTGAAGGTGGGGGAGATATTCTACCTACCGAAGCAGCATATATCAATAGACAAGATCAAAAAGATAATTGGAGATTAGGTTGTCAGGTAAAAATTAGAAATGATATGAAAATTCAAGTTCCAGATGAAATTTTTAGTATTAGAAAATGGGATGCAGTTGTTAAGTCTAATGATAATGTAGCAACGTTTATTAAAGAATTAATTCTTGAACTTCCAGAGGATGACCCTATTGTTTTTCAATCAGGTGGATATATCCAAATTGATGTTCCTCAGTATAAAGATTTAGATTATAAGAATTTTGAAATACAAGATATGTATACTAGTGATTGGGATAAATTTGATATATGGCAGTATAAAGCTGAAAATAAAGAACCAGTATTTAGAGCTTATTCTATGGCAAATCATCCAGCAGAGGGTAATATGATTATGTTAAATATACGTATTGCTAGTCCTCCACCTAATAATCCTAATGTTCCTCCAGGAATTGCATCTTCTTATACTTTTAATTTGAAAGAAGGAGATAAGGTAACTGTATCAGGACCATATGGAGAATTTCATATCAAAGACACAGATCGTGAAATGGTATATATTGGAGGTGGAGCAGGAATGGCTCCCCTAAGATCTCATATTTTTCATTTATTAAAAACAGAAAAAACAACACGTAAGATTTCATTTTGGTATGGCGCTCGATCAGAGAAAGAAATGTTTTATGATGATGAATTCAGAGCTCTAGCTGAAGAGTTTGATAATTTTACTTATCAAGTAGCTCTTTCAGATCCTCTACCAGAAGATAATTGGGAAGGACCTCAAGGTTTTATCCACCAAGTGGTAAGTGATATGCATCTTGAAAAGCATGAAGATCCTACTGAGTGCGAATATTATCTATGTGGTCCACCTATGATGATTAGCGCTGTACAGAATATGCTTTGGAATCTAGGTGTTGAAGAAGATATGATCGATTATGATGACTTTGGTTAGTAGATTTTATTTACTTGTTTTATTTTTAATCAGCTGTAACTCTTTAGATAATTCTCCACAAAAAAATACATATCATTTTCCAACCATATCTGGCAGTACTATGGGAACTACATATTCAGTTAAATATTCCACGGATATAAAGAGTAGTGATGACATCAAACAAAATAGAAATAAGATTGAAGAAATTTTGAGTGATGTTAATATGCAAATGTCTACATATATCGCTGATAGCGAAATATCAGAGTTCAATAGAATGAAAACCACCGAATGGATGGATATATCTGAAGACTTTGCTTTTGTAGTACAATCTTCATTTGAGTATTATAAAATATCTGATGGACTATACGATATCACTGTTATGCCCTTAGTTAATCTTTGGGGCTTTGGTCCGGATAAATTTATAGATATTCCAACTACAACGAACATAGATAGTGTTTTAGCCTTCATAGGCCAAGATTTAATTGAGGTTGAAAGCAATAGAATCAGGAAAAAAGATCCGAGAGTACAAATTGATTTAAGTTCTATAGCTAAAGGCTTTGCTGTAGATAAGATTATTGAAAGCTTAAACTATGATAATATTTTTGTAGAAATTGGTGGAGAAGTTCGATCTAAATCAAATGAAAAGATTTGGAAGGTTGGTATCAATACTCCATCAATAGATAATATATCAAATGAAATTGAATATATTGCTCCAATTAAAAATGGATCTATTGCAACTTCAGGTAATTATAGAAATTTTTATATTGATAAGGATAATAGATTCTACCATCATGAAATTAATCCTTTAACAGGATATCCTATCATGTCCAAACTAGCATCTATATCCATTTTTACTGAAACATCATGTATGGAAGCAGACGGTTTAGCAACAGCACTCTATATGATGGAAGTAAATGATATAAACAGTTTTTTTGAAGAAACAGATATAGAAGGATTAATGATTTTAGTTGAGCCAGACATGAGTTTCAAAAAAATAGTTTCAGAAAATTTTCCTAAGAATTAAATATTACTTTCACAGCGATCTGGTTCACCACCACAGATTTCACATCCATCAGGAGAATCTCCACATGCTTTTTTAAGAGGTCTATTTTTAAAAATTAGTCCAATATTCATAGCTAATGCACATAGTCCAAATATTATAATTACTATTAAATATTCCATGCAGCAAATTTAAATAATATTTATTCGATTTTGGTCATTTTTTATATTGATTTGATTTAAATTGTTTTTTATGGAATTACTAAATCATCCAGTAGGTATTGCATCTCTAATTTTATTCGTGATTGCATATGCATTTGTAATGACAGAAGAGGTCACACATCTAAGAAAATCAAAACCTGTTTTATTTGCAGCTGGTATTATTTGGGCAATGATAGCTGGAGTTGGAGTAAAGCGTGGTCATTCAGATCATGTAGAAGAAGCAATTATGCATGCATTTTCTGAATTTTCTCAATTAATGTTATTTCTTTTAGTCGCTATGACATTTATTAATTCGATGACAGAACGAAATGTATTTGAAAAATTAAGATCAAGATTACTAGCTCAAGATTATTCTTATAAAAAATTATTTTGGATTACTGGTTTTATGGCATTCTTCTTATCTCCAATAGCAGATAATTTAACTACAGCTCTAACTATGTGTGCTGTTGTAATGGCCGTTGGAGTGGGTAATAAAAATTTTGTTAGTATAAGTTGTGTTAATATCGTTGTTGCGGCGAATGCAGGAGGAGCATTTAGTCCATTTGGTGATATCACAACTTTAATGGTATGGCAAGCAGGTTATGTAGAGTTCACACAATTTTTTGCATTATTTATTCCCTCTTTAGTCAATTTTATAATTCCGGCTTTCATTATGAGTTTCTTTATTGATGGTTCGTCTCAAGATGTAGTTAATAATCCAGTTCAATTAAAGCGTGGCGCAAAAACTATTATGCTTCTATTCTTAGTAACAATACTTCTAGCAGTTTCATTTGAAAATTTCCTTCATATTCCACCTGTTTTTGGAATGATGACTGGATTTAGTTTATTACAATTTTTTGGTTATTATTTGAAGCGTACTTATTCCGCACCTAGAGCTATTGCAAGAGATGGATCAGATCAACCTTTTGGAGTTTTTAAACAAGTAGCTCAAGCAGAGTGGGATACGTTACTTTTCTTTTATGGTGTAATTATGTGCGTAGCAGGATTATCTGAAATAGGATATTTAGCAGTATTAAATACTTCTCTTTATGAAGGATTAGGTTTTACAGCAGCTAACTCATTGATGGGTATTATTTCAGCTTTAGTAGACAACATACCCGTTATGTTTTCTATTATTCAGATGCACGATACAACAACAATGAGCCTAGATCAATGGCTGCTAATCACTCTAACTGCAGGAGTGGGAGGGAGTTTACTATCAATTGGGTCTGCTCCAGGAGTTGCTTTGATGGGGCAAGCAAAAGGCGTATATACTTTTTCTAGCCATCTAAAATGGTCAGGAGTTATTTTTATTGGCTATGTCGCTAGTATTTTAACACATTTATTAATCTGGGATCTCCTTTAAATGCGAATTACTAAAGTAACTACTAGGAATGGAGATAGTGGAAAAACGGGTTTAGCACGAGGTGGTTCTGTTTATAAAAATGAAGCTATTATTCACGCCTTAGGAGATATTGATGAGCTTAGTAGCGTAATTGGTGTATGTAATACCGCTTGTGATGATCAGTCTATCGTTGATCAATTAAAGCTTATTCAAAATGACTTATTTGATATTGGAGGTCAGATATCATTAAATCAAGATGGTGCAAATATTATCACAGAAACTTCTATTACTTCATTAGATAATTATATTCATCATTATAACGAATCTTTAGAGCCACTTGAGGAGTTTATTATACCAGGTGGAGATTTATTTTCAGCAAATCTTCATGTTGCGAGAGCAATTACAAGAAGAGCAGAAAGAACAGTCGTAGAATTATATTCAGAAAATTTAGAAAATAATAATGTAGTAATGTATTTAAATAGATTGTCAGATTATTTGTTTGTTTTATCCAGGTTCTACAATAAAAATAAAGATATTCCTGAAAATACTTGGCAGAGATAGTCATTGTGAATTACAAGGAAATTGAATCAATTATTGCTGGAAAAGAGAAAATTTTTATATCGTCACATATTAATCCAGATGGAGATAGCCTAGGCTCTGCTTCTGCTATGTACCACTATTTAAAAAAAATGGGAAAAGATTGTAGAATTATAAATCATTCTCCTACACCTGAAATATATAATTTTTTAAATATGGATAATATTTTTTATGAGCTTGATGGGGATAATGCCGGATTTATTAAGAATGCTGATTTAGGAATCATACTAGACATTGGAGATTTTTACCGTTTAGGAGATATAGCCTATCTTGTAGAAGATAATGGTATAGAAACCTTAAGTATTGATCATCACCCCCAATCTGACAATGATTTGTTTACCAACACTTTTATTGACTTAAATGCCTGCTCTGTTGGAGAAATTCTATATTCATATTTTTGTAATATTGATAAAACTTTAATAGATAAAAATATTATGTTAGGTCTTTATGTAGCAGTTCTTACGGATACAGGCTCATTCAGACATAGTAATACAACAGAAATCAGCCATCAAATTGCAGTTGATGCAATTAGTATGGAAATAGAGATTTCAAAAATCTACCAACATATATATGAAAGCTCCTCTGTGAGTCGTATCAAATTATTAGGCAATGTAATTCAGAACTTAAATTTTGATTGCAATGGAGAGTTAGCATGGTTTTCCTTGAATGAAGATATGGTGAAAGAAGTGAATGGATCTAATCAAGATTTTGATGGATTTACAGATTTTTTTAGAAGTATTAAAGGTGTTGAAGTCTCTCTAATGCTTTATGATTTAAAAGGAAAAGTTAGGTTGAGCTTTAGATCAAAAGGAAAATATAAAGTAAGTGAAATCGCAAAAAAAATGGGCGGCGGCGGCCATCCTTTTGCAGCTGCAGCATTAGTAGAAGGAGAATTTTCTGACGTCAAATCTAACGTTTTAAG
>Ga0209035_10000003_pt1 | contig 116243 bp, 112 predicted proteins | sample MarorgKNORR_S2LV_6_FD_188220 | JGI IMG/M metagenome (GOLD analysis project Ga0209035, IMG submission 188220) | Marine microbial communities from the Southern Atlantic Ocean, analyzing organic carbon cycling - AAIW_A/KNORR_S2/LV (SPAdes) (version 2) | ecosystem: Environmental > Aquatic >... | reverse complement strand
ATCTTCAATCTCAGTCTCAGTCTCAGTCTCAGTCTCAGTCTCAGTCTCAGTCTCAGTCTCAGTCTCAGTCTCAGTCTCAGTCTCAGTCTCAGTCTCAGTCTCAGTAATAGAGTTTTTATCTTTATTTTTTCTAGATTCAATACTTATTTCATTATCCCGATCTTTAACTTTATGGACATTATCGTTTGTAAAAAGATCATTTTGAAGAGAATCTAATTCTTCTTCTTTTGCCTTATCTTCAGATTCTTCTTCTTTGATCTCATTAATTATTTCAGAAGGAACCTCTTCACTTTCTTCACTTTCTTCACTTTCTTCACTTTCTTCACTTTCTTCACTTTCTTCACTTTCTTCACTTTCTTCACTTTCTTCACTTTCTTCACTTTCTTCACTTTCTTCACTTTCTTCATCTAAACTTAAATCAACTTCATGAAAGCCTTCTTTTTCTTTATCATCAGGTTCTTCTTCATTAGATTCATTATATACTTCAGAAGGAACATCTTTATGCATTTCTTTAAGTCCTTCATCTAAATCTTTATCCATATCATCTGTTTCAGTAGTTTCTTGGATTGCATCAATATTATTCTCTAAGATAGAAAAATCAATATCAGAATTAATTTCTGTTAGTCCATGATTAATTTTTTGAGATAAATTATTTATTTCTTCAATAACTGAATCTCTTAATAGCTTAATTCTTTCATACTCATCCTTAATTTTATTAAGTTCTAGTTTAGAATCATCAAGAATATATTTAACATCTTCTTTTGCCTTATCAATTATTTTACTTCCAGTATCCTCAGCTGTTTTAAGAGTATTAATCAGTGATGATTCAACACTTTTAAATTTTTCTACCTCTATTTTTTGATCTTCATTTTTTTCTTTTAAATGAGCTATTTTATTTTCTAATATTTCAAATTCTTTAGATAAAATTTTTAAAAAATTATCTACTTGAGACTTATCATAACCCCTAAAAACAGATCCAAAATTTTTATTTGTGATATCACTTGAATTAATACTTTCCATATATTCTTTAATTTAAAAAAAAATCAAACAATTATTTAATATTTTTATACTAATTAGATGGGAATAGTAAAAACATTTTATCCAAATAATAATTCAATAATATCCATTTGGAAGATTAAAGAATCTATTGAAGAACTGAATAAACTAGTTGATAACAATTTAGAAATAAAAAATATCATAAAACAAAAGGAATATCTTTCATCAAGACTATTAATTAAAGATATGTGTGAAAATTTTAATATTAAATATTCTAGTATAATTAAAAACTCTGACGGAAAACCCTTTTTAAAAAACAAAAATGAATTCATCTCTATATCTCATAAATTTCCTTATTCTGTAGCAATAATTAATAAAAAAAAAGAATGTGGAATTGACATTGAAAAAATTAATGAGAAAGTTTTATATATAAAAAATAAGTTCTTAAGCAAAAGCGAACTATCAAATGTTGGCAAATCAGTTAAAAAAGCTACTGTATTTTGGTCTATCAAAGAAGCTATATATAAAATAAAAGGTAAAACAATACCATTTAAAAAAATTCGCATTTTAAAAAATGATACTAATAAAAAATATGTTGTTAAAATAAATGAGTTAAAATATAAGATTAAAATTTTAGAATTGGATAATCATATTATATCTTATTCTGTTTAGTTATTTTTTTTTGTTTTTTTAAATCTCTTTCAATTTTCTTTTTACTCTTACCTAGTGGGCCAAAAAAATGTTTTGGGTTTTCATTTATGTGATAAAGTAACTGGTCAAGATCAAAAGCAGTCTTATTTAAATTATTATATAATGAATCATCCTCTAGTAACTTAGATAGTGTACCTTCCCCAGATTCAATATCTTGAAAAACATCATTCATTGAGGTTATAAGAATATCTATTTGATTAAAAGTATTTTCAAAATCAACATTATTTAGTTTTTGAACAATAGATTCTGCACCATTTAATATTGGATCAATTTTCTCCAACTTATTTGACAAATTTTCTGATAAATTATTAAGATTATCCAAAGTTTTAGTAATAGAATTCTCATTAGAATCAATTAAATCATTTGTATTATTTAAAACACTATTTAAATTATTTAAAGTTGTTGAAATCATATCTCCACTACCTTTAAGGCTTAAAAGCAAATCATTTAATCTACCGATCGTTATACTTAAATTATCAGTTATAGGTGTCGCCTTTTCTAAAAGCTCAGATAACCCTCTATCAAAATCTGCTTTTATTGTATCCCCTTCTTCTAAAGGATTAGATATATCATCAATAGTTAATACAATTGCCTTACTACCTAATAAATCATTACTACTAAGTGTAGCCACTGAAGATCTATCAATAATTAAATCCTGATCAATGTCCATTGTTACTAATATCTTATTACTTTGATTTTGAAGTATTTTTATATTACTAACTCTCCCTACTGAATAACCATTTATAAGTACTGGATTTGCAACAATTAAGCCATCTACATTTTCATAAACTGCATAATATTCCTTGACAGGAGAAAAAAAATCTATGCCTTTTAAAAAGTTTGATCCTAAATAAAAAAGGACCAACCCTATAACCCCAATTAGACCTACTTTAATTTCCTTATTCATACTACAAATCTAATTAATTTGATTCTAAATAGTTTTTATAATCTCTTATTGCTCTAAATATTGCAGAAGCAATATAAACTTGATGCATTTTATTATTAAGTTTTTTTTCTTCTTCAAGATTAGTTATGTAACCTGTTTCAATTAAAACACTGGGCATTGTAGTATTCCATAATACTTGAAATGGACCTTGTCTTACTCCTCGTGACTTAATTCCAACACGTTTTGATAACTGATTTTCTATTAAGTTTGCTAAAATAGTACTGTTATCAATTTTAGCTTTTTGAGTCAAACCTAATAACATAAATGATTCTGATGAATTTGGATCAAATCCTTTATAAGTTTCCTCAAAATTTTCCTCAAGAAAAATTGAAGAGTTCTCTCTTTTAGCAACATTAAAATTTGCATTAGATTTACTTAAACCCATAAGATATGTTGTAGATCCATTTACAGATTTATCATGAAATGAATCACAATGAATTGATAAAAATAAATCTGCATTATTCTTATTTGCAATTTCTGCTCTTTTATATAATGATGGAAAACTATCATCTTTTCTAGTATAAATAATTTTTATTCCCGGTAAATTTTCCTGAATTATTCTTCCTAATTCTAAAGAAATTGCAAGAGCAATATTTTTTTCATAAGAATTTTTTCCTATAGAACCTGGATCTTTCCCACCATGACCAGCATCAATAACAATAGTTTTTAACTTATACTGTGAATAGTGATTAGAGTTAAAAGAAGTTAAAAACAGTATAAAAAGCAATAAAATGAATCTATTAAAATATCTCATTTTCTAATAATTAACATTATTGAAGATAAATTTGCATTATATTTTAAAATTATTAAAACATTAAATTATTAAAATTGAAATATATCATTATATATTTTATTTTTTTATTTCCAAATATACTATTTGGTCAATCTAAAAGTGATACCACTTTAAATTTTATTCAGTTAGATACTTCTAAAATAACTTTAGGGAACATTGATACATTAAAATCAAATAGTAATGATATTGAAACAACAATAAATTATAATGCTAATGATTCAATTTTTTACGATTTAGAAAGTCAAATTATAAAACTATATGGGAATTCCGTTATAGATTATGGAGAAATTAATTTAAAGGCACATGAAATTAATGTTGATTGGAATAATCAAACCCTAGATGCTAACTATAGAGTAGATTCAACAGGAAAAAAAATTGGAAAACCTATTTTTTCCGAAAATAGCCAATCCTACGAGACTGATAAAATTACATATAATTTTAATTCAAGAAAAGCAATAATCTCTGGTATAGTAACTCAACTAGATGACGCTTATATGCAAGGTGAAAAAGTTAAAAAAAATGAATTAGATGAATTATTTATTCACGATGCAAAATATACTACTTGCAATCTAGCAGAACCACATTTCCATATTGCTTCAAAAAAATTAAAAGTAATCCCTGGAAATAAAGTTGTTTCTGGCCCCTTTCATTTAAAATTTGGAAACGTTCCTACCCCATTAGGATTTATATTTGGTATGTTTCCACAACCAAAGAAGACAGTTTCAGGAGTAATAATTCCAAGTTATGGAGAAGAGAAAAGAAGAGGATTCTATTTAAGAGAAGGAGGATATTATTTTGCAGTAAATGATTTTTTTGATTTGAGACTAACCGGAGATATATATTCAAAAGGAAGCTACGGTGCTACTATTGCTACTAATTATAAAAAGAGATATGCTTATAATGGTAACCTAAAATTCAACTTTAATAAATCTAAAACTGGAGAAATTGAAAACCCATTTGAATCAAATGATTTTTCATTTTCATGGTCTCATACTCCAAGTTCACAAGGTAGAACAAGCAGATTTTCATCTTCTGTTAACTTTCAAACTAATTCTTATAATCAAAATACAAATCTTGTTCAGTCAAACTTTAACCAAAGTATTAATGCTCAATTCAATTCAAATATTTCATACTCTAAAAACTTTAAAGGTTCTCCATTTAATTTTGCAGCAAATTTAAGACATTCTCAAAATGTACAAACTAAAAAAGTTAACCTTACTCTTCCTGATATAAGCTATAATATGAGTAGGATATATCCCTTTAAAAATCTTGGTAAAATTGGTAAAACAGCACTTGGTAAAATTAGTATAAGTCATCGATTCAATGGAAAAATTGAATTAAGTAATGCTTCCTCTTCTTCTTCTTTAAATTCTTTAAATATTATAAACTCTGAATCATCTATAAGTGAACAAGTTGACTTTAATTTAGATAATATTAATACAATAATTGATAGATCAAAAATTGGAGGAAAACATACAATACCAATTTCTACATCTTTTAATTTTTTAAAATTTTTTACAGCTAGTCCAAGTATAAATTATAATGAAATATGGTATTTAAAGAAATTAAACTATAGATATAATGAACTAGAAAATGGAATAGAAATTGATACTGTAAATGGTTTTTCTAGGGCATGGTCTTATAGTACATCTATGTCTCTTTCTACTAGAATATATGGAACTGTATTTTTTAAAAAAGGTAAAATTAAAGCTATCAGGCATGTTATTACTCCTGAAGTATCTTTATCCTATAGTCCTGATTTTACTCAAAAAAAATATGGATACTATGATGAAGTTCAAATAAATAATAAAGGAGAAACTAGGCTGCTGAGTAAATATGAAAATTTTTTATATGGAAGTCCAAGAATTGGGAGCTCAGCATCTATGAATTTTTATATAGGTAATAATTTAGAAATGAAAGTAGTTGATAAAAACGATACAATTTCAGGAACTAAAAAAATTAAAATTTTTGAAAATTTATCCTTTTCCGGAAGTTATAATTTCTTAGCAGATTCTTTTAATTTAACACCTATTAGATTTAGTACAAGAACATCATTTTTTAAAAGATTAATCAATGTAAGTTTAGGTGGAAATATTGATCCTTATGCATACCAAGTTGATAGTATCAGTGAATCGAATCAAATTTATCAAAGAAGAATTAATGAACTAGCAATTAAAAATAATCAAGGTATAGGTTCTCTCTCATTTATAAGTATGTCTCTTGGCATGAGATTTTCTGCTAAAGATTTTAAAAACTCTAATGAAGAAGAAAAAGAATCGAATTTTGGTACTCGACAAGAAATGGAATATATAAATTCTAATATTGCTGAATATGTTGATTTTAATGTCCCATGGTCTTTAAATATGAACTACAACCTAAATAGAAGAAAAACTGGATTTAAATCTCCAACATTAACTCAAACAATAACTATGTCTGGTGATATTAGTATTTCAGAAAAAACAAAATTATCAATGCGTTCGGGTTATGATTTTAAAAATAAAATGCTTACTCAAACATCAATTAATGCTGTACGAGATCTACACTGCTGGAGAATAAGTTTTAATTGGGTTCCTTTTGGAAGGTTTCAATCTTATAACTTAAGTATAAATGCTGTATCCGCTCTTCTTCAGGATTTAAAACTAGAAAAGAAAAGTAGATTTTTTGATAATCTTTAAGATTTTAAAGGCTTCATTTGAGGAAAAAACAATACATCTTGAATTGAATCTGAATCTGTTATTATCATTGTTAATCTATCAATACCAATACCAATTCCTGCAGTAGGAGGCATTCCATATTCTAAAGCAGTCAAATAATCTTCATCTAAAACCATTGCCTCATCATCTCCTAAATTACCTAATTTCACCTGATCTTCAAATCTTTTCCTTTGATCTAGTGGGTCATTCAATTCTGAAAATGCGTTACAAATTTCTTTTCCATTACATATTAATTCAAACCTTTCCACTAATCCTTCTTCTGATCTGTGTTTTTTAGCTAACGGAGACATTTCAATTGGATAATCAGTAATGAAAGTAGGTTGGATTAATTCAGGCTCACATTTTTCACCAAAAATTTCGTCAATCAACTTTCCTCTACCCATTGATTTATCTGTTTTTATTTTTAAATCTTTACAAATCTTAATAAGTTCTTTTATATCCATTTTCGATACATCAAATCCAGTATATTTTTTTATAACACCATACATAGTATACCTCTTCCATGGCTTACCAAAATCAATTTTATTTCCAGAACAATTTATAGAAGTAGAACTATTAATTTTAGATATAATTCTCTTAACCATTTCTTCAACAAAGTCCATCATCCATAAATAATCTTTATATGCAACATAAAACTCACACTGAGTAAATTCCGGATTATGAAATCTAGACATTCCTTCATTTCTAAAATCTTTAGCAAATTCATAAACGCCTTCAAATCCACCTACTATTAATCTTTTTAAATATAATTCATTAGCAATTCTTAAATAAAGTGGTATATCTAATGTGTTGTGGTAAGTTTTAAATGGTCTAGCTGAAGCACCTCCATAAATAGGTTGTAGAATAGGGGTTTCAACCTCAAGAATATTATTTTCATTCAAAATATTTCTCATTTCATTTACAATCATAGCCCTCTTAATAAAAATATCTTTTGATTCAGGATTAACTATTAAATCAACATATCTTCTCCTATACTTTTGTTCTTTATTACTAAATGAATCATAAGTTGTTTTATCACCTTTTTCATCAGTAACTTCTTTAACAACTGGAAGTGGTTTAATTGATTTTGATAAAATTTTTAAGCTTTTTAAATGAATCGTTATTTCACCCATTTTAGTTGTAAAAACAAAACCACTAATTCCAATAATATCACCTAAGTCTAGTTTTTTCTTAAATATAGTATTGTAAAGTGTTTTATCTTCTCCATTACAAATATCATCCCTCCTCACATAAATTTGAATTTTACCATAAGAATCCTGTATCTCACCAAATGATGCGGATCCCATAATCCTTCTAGACATTAGTCTTCCGGAAAGACTAACATCAGAAAAATTTTTCTTTTTTTCATCAAAATTATTTTTAATTTCTTGAGAATTAGAATTATTATTAAACTTTTCGGATGGGTATGGATCAATACCTAAATCTATAATTTCTTCTCTTGATTGTCTTCTTTGTATTTCTTGTTCACTTAAACTCATAGTATTAATTTAAATCTTTTCTTCTATTTATTTCATGTTTTATCAATGTATATTGTCGATTACTTTGTCCTTTAACTGAGCTGTTTTCATTTGCTCTTCTAATTAAATAAGGTATTGTCTTTTCAATTGGTCCAAATGGAATCAATTTTAAAATATTATAACCTAAGCTTGCAAGTGTGAATGAAATATTATCACTCATTCCATATAGCTGAGAAAACCATACTCTATCATCATTTTTTTTAATTTTTTTCTTATTCATTAGATTTATAACATTATGAAAAGAGTTTTCATTATGACTACCTACCCATAGAGATATATTATTTAAATTTTTAATACAAAATTCAATAGAATTATTAAACTCATCATCAGTGTTATTTTTATTAATATGGATTGGAGAATTATATTCATATTTTAAAGCATGAGCTCTCTCTTTTTCCATGTATGCACCCCTCACCAATTTTACACCTAACTTAAAACTATTTTTATTAGCATATTTAAAATCTTTAAAAATATTATTAAGAGTATCAATTTTATAACATTGGTATGTCAAAAAAATAATGGCATGTTTTTTATTATAAATTTCCATTAGTTTCAATGTAACTTTATTAATTGCTTTCTGAATCCAACTTTCCTCAGCATCTACTAAAATTCTTACATTATTATACTTTGCAGAATCACATAACTCTTTCATCCTATTTTTAAAATTTATATATTCATTACTTTTTGAATTTAATTCACCAGATGAAATTTTTTCTAAGGCATCAATAGATATTAGTCCTGTACACTTTATAGCTAAAAAAGGAAGATTTAACCTTCCTAAATATTCTATTAAATCCATTGAATTATTTTTATAACTCTCAAAACCTTCAAAAGTAGATTCAGCTTCAATAGAATATTCTGGCATTGCTAGAATATTATATTTTGAAAGTGATTTAAAAACAGGAATACAATCTTTAATATTCTCTCCACCACAAAAATGATGAAATATTGTTTGTCTGATAATTCCTTTAATAGGTAATCTTAATTTTAAGAATAATATCAAAAAAAAATTTCCAAATTTTGTTAACAAAGGAAAATCAAGAAATCTAAATAAATAGTATGCTTTTTTTAATTCAAAATTTGATTTATTAGAAAAAGCTAATTCTGTATTATTAAATAAGTTTTTATTAGTTTTGTCCACCTTACTAATCTAGATAATTATTATCTAGCAAAAATATAATAGAAATGACCAAAAACTTAAACATAACACCAATTAATAATTGGTTAAAAGTTGACAAAAAACCTTTAGTTATTTCAGGTCCATGCAGTGCAGAAACCTATGATCAATTATATAATACTTGTAAACAATTAAAAAATCAAGGTATTAATCTTATGAGAGCAGGTGTTTGGAAGCCTAGAACTAGACCTGGTACTTTTGAAGGTAATGGAGAAGAAGCTCTAAAATGGATATCTGAAATAAAAAAAGAACTTGATGTGAAATTCACTGTTGAAGTCGCAAATACCAATCATATAGATTTATCATTAAAATATGGAATTGATATTTTATGGATAGGTGCTAGAACAACTGTAAATCCATTTTCTGTTCAAGAAATTGCAGATGCAATTAAAGGAACTGATACTCCTATTTTTATTAAAAACCCTATCAATCCAGATTTATCACTTTGGATGGGGGCTATAGAAAGAATAAATAAAGTGGGAATTAATAAAATTGGCGCTATTCATAGAGGATTTTCAATTACAGGAAAATCCAAATATAGATATGTTCCATTATGGGATATTGCAATTGATTTAAAAAGTAATATTCCTGACTTACCTATAATCTGTGATCCATCTCATATATGTGGAAATAGAGACATGCTTCAAGAAACATCTCAAAAAGCTCTTGATTTAGGTTACGATGGATTAATAATTGAATCTCACATTGACCCTGATAATGCTTGGAGTGATGCAAAACAACAAGTAACACCAGAAGTATTATCTAAAATTATTGACAGTCTAGTTATTAAAAACAAAGATGAAAAGAGTAATACCTATAATCATTTACTTAATGAATTAAGAGAATTAATTGATAATGTTGATAAAGAAATTATTGATATAATTTCTAAAAGAATTGATTTAGTTGAAAAGATAGGAGAATTTAAAAAAGAACAAGACTTAACTACTTTTCAAGTAGATAGGTGGAATGATATTTTCAAATCAAGAATTAAATGGGCAAAAGATAAAGATTTAGATAAAGATTTTATTGAAGACTTATATAAAGTAATTCATTTAGGATCAATTAATGCTCAAAATAAGATTATAAATAAAAAAAAGGCTAATATTAAAATATGATTCATAATCATATTAATATTTCTAATATAGAAGATTCTCTTTCCTCTTTTTTATCAAATAACAATTATTCTAAAATTGCTATTTTAGTTGATAATAATTCAAAATTTCATTGTTTACAAAAAATTAATCATATCGTTAAAAATTCTAATATTATTGAGATTAAATCCGGAGAAATAAATAAAAATATAAATACATGTATATCTGTTTGGAACTCTCTTACTAATCTAAATTTTGATAGAAAATCATTATTAATCAATTTAGGAGGGGGAGTAATATGTGATCTTGGGGGATTTATAGCTGCTACATATATGAGAGGAATAGATTTTATTAATATACCAACTACTCTTCTTTCACAAGTAGATGCAAGTGTTGGAGGTAAGTTAGGAATAGATTTTAACAATTATAAAAATCAAATTGGAGTATTCTTAGAGCCAAATAAAGTTCTTGTAGATACAAGTTTTTTAAGTACACTGTCTACAAGAGAGTTGAGATCGGGATTTGCGGAAGTCATTAAACATTGTCTCATAAAAGATGAGGATCAATTTAATAAAATTTTAAAAATTGAATGGAAAAAAAATGATTGGATTGACATAGTTAAGCATTCTATTTCTATAAAATCAAAAATTGTAGATTCTGATTTAAAAGAAAAGGGTATTAGAAAAATTTTAAATTTTGGGCATACAATTGGTCATGCTATTGAATCAACTTTTCTTAATAGCAAAAATAATTTGCTTCATGGTGAAGCTATAGCAATAGGTATGATTTGTGAGTCATATATTTCTTACTTATCAAAATCATTAAATAAAAATGAATTAGAAAAAATTACAGAGTTTATAATAAATACTTTCGATCCTATCAAAATTAAATTTTTAAATAAAATATTAGATAATGTAATTCATGATAAAAAAAATATTAATAATGAAATTAATATATGTTTTTTAAATAGAATTGGAAACTGTAATTATGATTTTAAAGTAACACCTAAAATCATAAAGAAAAGTTTGGAATACTATAATAAAAGTCTAAAATGAGAAGCTTAAATATAAAGTTTCATAAACCCCTAACAAACAATATAAAATTAAATTCATCTAAAAGTGAAAGCAACAGAGCATTAATAATTAAATATTTATCAAAAGAAATAATAAAAATAAAAAATTTATCCAATGCCAATGATACAATTCTTTTAAAGAATCTACTTTTAAAAAATTCAAATTCACTATGGGATGTTGAAGATGCTGGAACTACAATGAGATTTCTGACATCATACATAGCATTAAACAAAAAGAATATTATACTTACTGGTTCTAAAAGAATGAAAAAAAGACCTATAAGTATACTTGTAGAATCATTAAAAAGTATTGGGTGTGAAATAGAATATCTTGAAAAAGATGGATATCCACCAATAATTATAATTGAAAAAATAAATCAAAAAAATAATTATTTAGAAATCAAAGGTAATATAAGTAGTCAATATATATCTTCAATTTTAATGATAGCACCTAAACTAAAAAAGGGTATTTCTCTTAAAATATTAAAACCATTTTATAGCAAACCATATGTAGAAATGACATTAAAACTTATGGAGAAGTTTGGGGTTTATAATAAATTTGAGAATAATATAATTACAATTAAAAATCAAAACTATAAAAAAGGAACATACACTGTAGAAGCTGATTGGTCTGCAGCTAGCTATTGGTATAGTATTGTAGCAATTAATAAAAATATTGATAATATAAAATTGATAGGATTAAAAAAAGATTCCCTTCAAGGAGATCAGGTTATATCTAACATTATGATTTCATTTGGAGTAAGCACCAAATATGTAAAAGACGGAATAATTTTAAATAAAAATAATAATGATATTTCTTATCAGGAAATAGATTTTAAAAACTGCCCTGATTTAGCTCAAACAATTTTAGTGATTGCATCTAAAAAGAAAATAAATCTTAAAATAATAGGAGTTGATAGCTTAAAAATTAAAGAAACAAATAGATTATTAGCTATGAAAAATGAACTCAAAAAAATTGGTGTTAATTTTTATAATAATAAAAATGAATGGTTTTTAGACACATCAAAATACAAACTTTCTGATAAAATAAGTATAAGTACTTATAATGATCATAGAATGGCAATGGCATTTTCTCCATTAGCATCTGAATGTGATTTAACTATAAAAGATCCAGACGTTGTACATAAATCTTATCCAAATTTTTGGAAAGATTTAAAAAATGTAGGATATAAATTAAATTAAACTACTTAATGTATCTAAAGTCTTGTCCGTTTTTTATAGATAAAACAGACTCATAAATCAACTTAATACAATTTTCTACATCAGCCTTATGGACAGTTTCCACCGTAGTATGCATATATTTTAATGGAAGAGAAATTAATGCAGATGCTACACCATCATTTGAATATGCAAATGCATCTGTATCTGTTCCGGTGAATCTAGATGCTGCTAATAGTTGAAAAGGTATTTTTTTAGATTTTGCAGTATTTAAAAGAAGTTTTAATAAATTATTCTGTACTGCAGGGCCATATGTTAAAGAAGGTCCTTTTCCAGCTTTAATATCACCACTCTTTTTTTTATCATACATTGGAGATTGAGTATCATGAGTTACATCTGTAACAATAGCGACATTAGGTTTTATTCTTTCAGCAATCATTTGAGCTCCCCTCAAACCAATTTCTTCTTGAACCGAATTCACTATATACAAACCAAAATTCAATTTTTTATTATTTTTTTTTAATCTTCTAGCAACTTCAGCAATCATAAATCCACCCATTCTATTATCCAAGGCTCTACCTGTTAAATAATTTTTGTTAAGATTAATCAATTCATCTTCGAAAGTAATAACACAACCAACATGTATACCTAATTTTGCTATCTCATCTTTAGATTCACACCCAACATCAATAAAAATATTTTCAAGAGAAGGTGACTTCTCTGTTTTTGCATTTCGCACATGTATTGCTGGCCAACCAAAAACTCCTTTTACAATACCTTTATCAGTATGAATATTTACTCTTTTAGATGGAGCTATCTGATGATCAGATCCACCATTTCTAATTACATATATATACCCATCATCAGTAATATAATTGACAAACCAAGAAATTTCATCAGCATGTGCTTCGATTACAACCTTATAATTAGAATCAGGATTAATTATACCAACAACTGTTCCATATGTATCCGCAACATAATCATCAATATATGGTTTTAAGTAATTTAACCATATTTTTTGACCGGATGATTCAAAACCAGTTGGAGAATGATTATTTAAATATTTAAAAAGAAATTCCTTACTTTTATTATCCATAATTTTGTTATTTATTTTTCAATAATATAAAAAATATCTTCACTATCCTTTTTCATTAAGTACTTTTCTCTAGCATATTTTTCTAGAAGCTCATTATTATTATCAAAAGCTTCTTTTTCAATTGAAATTTTTTGAATTTCTTCATTATAAAATAACTTTTGTGATTCTAAGTCATATAATTTTTTTGATAATCTATATCTATTATAAAAACCATTTGTATCAATAAATGACATCCATAAAATAAATATGAGAAAGAATAAAAAATAAAAATTTTTAAATATTTTTTTAATTTTTTCTATAAACATGAATCAAATATATAATTTTAATTTTTGGGATATTTAGCATTATCTCCTAAATATTCTTCAATTCTTAATAACTGGTTATATTTAGCAATTCTATCCGAACGAGATAAAGATCCTGTCTTTATCTGACCAACATTTAAACCTACTGCTATATCAGAGATTGTTGTATCCTCAGTTTCACCGGACCTATGAGATATAATAGAAGTCCATCCTGCTTTTTTTGCTAAATTTATTGCGGAGATTGTTTCTGAAAGTGTTCCAATTTGATTTGGTTTGATTAATATTGAGTTTGCACTTTTTTCTTCAATAGCTTTTTTTAAATATTTTATATTAGTCACTAATAAATCGTCACCTACTAACTGGCATTTATTACCTATTTCATTGGTAAGTAATTTCCATCCATCCCAATCATTTTCATCACATCCATCTTCAATACTATCAATAGGGTAACTTTGAACTAACTTACTTAAATAGTTAACTTGTTGTTCAGATGTTCTAATTTCACCTGAATCACCTTCAAATTTTCTATAATCATAACTACCTTTATCATAAAATTCAGATGAGGCACAGTCCATACCTATAGTAATATCATCTCCTATTTTATATCCAGCTTTTTCAATAGATAAGATAATAGTCTCAATAGCTTCTTCAGTTCCATTTTTTAAATTTGGAGCAAATCCACCTTCGTCACCTACTGCAGTACTTAAATTTTTATTTTTCAAAATAGATTTTAATGAATGAAAAATTTCAGTTCCATACCTAAGACCTTCTTTAAAACTAGGAGCACCTATTGGTCTAATCATAAACTCTTGAAATGCAATTGGAGCATCTGAATGAGAACCTCCATTAATAATATTCATCATAGGGACAGGTAAAAGACATGCGGAATTTCCACCTAAATATTTAAATAATGGAACTGAATTTACATTCGAGGCTAAGTGAGCTGTCGCTAAAGAAACTCCTAAAATTGCATTTGCACCTAGATTAGATTTATTAGGTGTCCCATCTAATTCAATTAAAATATTATCAATTAACTTCTGATCTAAACAATCATTACCTATTACTGAATTAGAAATAATTGTATTAACATTTTGAACAGCTTTATAAACTGATTTTCCTAAATATTTAGTTTTGTCATTATCTCTTAATTCAACTGCTTCATTTATACCTGTAGAAGCTCCAGAAGGTACTGCAGCTCTACCCATAAAATTTCCTGAAAAAATATCAACTTCAATAGTTGGGTTCCCTCTTGAATCAAGTATTTGTCTACACTTAATATTTGATATTTTACTCATTTAAAAAAATTTATAAAATCATCAAATAAATATCTTGAATCATGTGGACCTGGAGAGGACTCAGGATGATATTGAACTGAAAAAGCTTTTTTATCAATGACTTCAATTCCTTCAACTGAGTTATCATTTAAATTAATATGTGTAAGTTTAACTACTTTTGATTTGTCTACTTCATCAAAATCAACTGAAAATCCATGATTTTGAGATGTTACTTCTGATTGACCAGTTCTTAAATTTTTAACAGGATGATTTATTCCTCGATGACCATTATGAAGCTTAAATGTAGAAATTCCACAAGCCCTTGAAATAAGTTGATGACCTAAACATATCCCAAATAGAGGTTTATTAATTTCTAATATTTTTTGTATTGTTTCAACTACATAGTCCATAGATGCTGGATCACCTGGACCATTTGAAATGAAAAAACCATTAGGGTTCCAATCATTCATTTTTTTAAAATTTGTTTTTGCAGGAAAAACTTTACAAACAACATTTCTAGAATTGAAATTATTTAAAATAGACTTTTTACAACCTAAATCTAAAACAGCAACTTTATATTTTAACGATTTATCTCCGTATATGTATTCTACTTTAGTAGTTACTTGAGTTGATAATTCTAAATTTAACATTGAAGGAACTTTTTCTAATTTATTTTTAAGAAAATTTTCGTCAAGATTTTCACTAGAAATTATAGCATTCATAGCACCTTTATTCCTTATATATTTCACTAAACTTCTAGTATCTATATCACATATTGCTACAGTATTATTTTTAATAAAATAATCCTCAAGACTTCCTTCAGAATTATACCTACTAAATGTTTTTGAATACTCATTAATTACTACTCCATTTATTTGAGGATTATCACTTTCTTGTTCAGATAAATGAGTTCCATAATTTCCAATATGTGATGATGTATTTATTATTATTTGACCAAAATATGATGGGTCTGTATAAATTTCTTGATAACCCGTCATACCTGTATTAAAACATATCTCACCAGTTGCAATTCCGATTTTGCCTAAAGATTTTCCTTTAAAAACTGTCCCGTCTTCTAAAATTAATAATGCAGATGATGTTAAAATTGAACTCATTTTTTCAAAAATAAATAATAAAAAAAGGATTAAATAAAATTTAATCCTTTATAATCAATTAATAATAATAAAAAATTATTTTGATTTAGACTCATCATTATTTTTAGGTTTCTTTTTACTAGATAAAGATGTATCTTTATTAGAAGATGAAGTATCTGTATCAGACTTTTTTTTCTTTCTTCTTCTTGTTTTAGTAACCTTTATTGGAGCATCTGATAACATCAAGCTATTATAATCTACCAGTTCAATAATACACATATCAGCATTATCTCCTAATCTGAATCCTGTTTTTATAATTCTTGTATACCCTCCAGGTCTTTCTGCTATTTTTTCAGAAATTCCACCAAAAAGTTCATTAACAGATTCCTTATTTTGTAAATGAGAAAAAACTAATCTTCTTGAATGAGTAGTATCAGACTTAGATTTGGTAATCAATGGTTCTATATATTTTCTTAAAGCTTTAGCCTTAGCCAAAGTCGTCTCTATTTTTTTATTTAAAATAAGAGAAGAAGCCATATTAGAAAGCATTGACTTACGATGAGACGAAGTCCTACTTAAATGATTAAACCTTTTACCGTGCCTCATTATTAATTTCTTTAATCTAAATTGTATTTACCTAAATCCATACCAAAGTTAAGCCCTTTATTATCTACAAGTTCTTCCAACTCAGTTAGAGATTTTTTACCAAAATTCCTAAATTTCATCATATCTGAAATTTCTACACTTACTAAATCACCCAAAGTTCTAATATCAGCAGCTTTTAAACAATTATAAGCACGAACTGATAAATCAAGATCATTTAATGAAGTTTTAAGTAATTTTCTCATATGAAGTAATTCTTCATCTACGACCTCAAGTTCATCGGAGTCATCTTCAGCAAATTCCATATCCTTATCAGAAAATAGATAAAAATGTTTAATAAGTATTTGAGCAGATCCTTTTAAAGCATCTTCTGGATGAATTGAACCGTCTGTTTGAATATCGATTACAAGTTTTTCAAAATCTGTTTTTTGTTCTACTCTTGTATTTTCAATGTTATATTTTACATTAATAATAGGAGTGAAAACAGAATCTATAGAAATAAAATCAACATCTGAACTACTAGATTTATTTTCTTCAGAAGTAACATATCCTCGTCCTTTATCAACTTTTAATTCAATAGAAAATTTAACATTTTTGCTTAAAGAACATATTTCTTGATCTGGATTTAAAACCTCAAAAGAAGAAGAAAAATTACCAATTTCTTTAGCTGTTAATGTTCCTTTTTTATTGAAAGAAACATTAATATTTTTATCCGGAGAATCTGTAATACTCTTAAATCTTATAGATTTTAAATTTAGAATAATTTCAGAAACATCTTCAACAATTCCATCAATAGTTGAGAACTCATGTTGAACACCAGGTATTTTTAAACCCGTAATAGCATAGCCTTCTAAAGAAGATAGAAGAACCCTTCTAACAGCATTACCTATAGTTACTCCAAAACCAGGCTGAAGTGGTTTAAAAGTGAAAAGGCCATGAAAATCATTAGCTTTTTCCATTACTATTTTATCAGGCAATTGAAATGAGAGTAGTGACATAATTTTAAAATTTATTTATACAAATATTTTATTTAGAATATAATTCAACAATTAATTGTTCATTAATATTTTCAGGTATAGCATCCCTCTCAGGATAAGTTAACATTTTACCAGCTAATTTTTTATCATCCCATTCTAACCATTGAAATTTATTTGAAGATTTGTGAGATAAACTTTCTGATATAGCAGTTAATGATCTAGATTTTTCTCTAACCGCAATAAGGTCACCTTCTTTAACTGAATATGAAGGAATATTTACAATTTGATCATTAACAGTAATATGTTTATGACCAACAAATTGTCTTGCAGATCTTCTTGTTGGTGCAATACCAAGTCTAAAAACAATATTATCTAATCTAGCCTCTAGTAACTGTAATAAATTTTCTCCAGTAATTCCACCTTTTCTAGATGCCTTATCAAACATATTTTTAAACTGTTTCTCTAAAATACCATACAAGTATTTAGCTTTTTGCTTTTCAGCAAGTTGAATTGCATACTCAGATTTTTTTCTTCGTCTACCTCTACCATGTTGGCCTGGAGGATGTGGTTTTTTCTCTAAAGCCTTAGTATCACCAAAGATTGGTTCACCATACTTTCTAGAAATTTTTGATTTTGGTCCTGTATATCTTGCCATAATTATAATTTAAACTCTTCTTCTTTTAGGGGGTCTACAGCCATTATGAGGTAAAGGCGTTACATCATTTATTGAAATAACATCTAAACCTGCATTTTGCATTGCTCTAATTGCAGAATCTCTTCCAGAACCAGGTCCCTTAATAAAAATATCTACTTTTCTTAATCCTAACTCATACGCAGACTTAATTGCATCTTCAGTAGCAATTTGTGCTGCGAATGGAGTATTTTTCTTTGAACCTCTAAAACCCATTTTTCCAGCTGAAGACCAAGAAATAACCTGACCAGAATCATTTGTTAATGAAATGATTATATTATTAAAAGAGCATTTAATATGTGCTTGACCTGTTGCTGAAACTACAACTACTCTTTTTTTAGATTTATCTTTCTTTTTATTCATAATGAAAATTATTTAAGTGCTTTCTTTTTATTAGCAACTGTTTTTCTCTTTCCTTTTCTAGTTCTAGAATTATTTTTTGTTTTTTGACCTCTAACAGGCAATCCATTTCTATGTCTTATTCCTCTATAAGATCCTATATCTAATAATCTTTTAATATTAAGTCTAACTTCTGACTTAAGATCACCTTCAATTTTAAAATTATCAGAAATTAAATTTCTAATTTTATTAGATTCTTCTTCTGACCACTCACTAACTTTTTTACTAAAATCTATACCAGCTTCAAGTAAAATTTTTTGTGATGAACTTTTACCTATACCAAAAATATATGTAAGTGCAATTTCACCTCTTTTGTTATCTGGAATATCTATACCTGCTATTCTCATATCTTATCCTTGTCTTTGTTTAAATCTTGGGTTTTTCTTATTAATAACATATACTCTTCCCTTTCTTCTAATGACTTTACAGTCAACACTTCTTTTTTTTACAGATGCTTTTACTTTCATTTTATTTATATCTAAATGTTATTCTACCTTTTGATAAATCATAAGGTGACATTTCTAACTTAACCTTATCTCCTGGTAATAATCGAATGTAAAACATTCTCATTTTACCTGAAATATGTGCAGTTACAATATGTTCATTCTCTAATTTAACTCTAAACATTGCATTTGATAGTGCCTCTGTCACTACTCCATCTTGTTCAATTGCCTTTTGTTTAGCCATAAATTAAATACTTCTTCCTTTTATTTTACCTGATTTCATCATACCATCATAATGTCTCATCAGTAAATAACTTTCAATTTGCTGCAAAGTGTCTAAAATAACACCAACCATTATTAATAATGATGTACCACCATAAAATTGAGCAAACCCTTGATTTACTCCAAACATCATAGCAAAAGCTGGTAAAATAGCAACTAATGCAAGTAAGATTGATCCTGGTAATGTAACTCGATCCATAACATTAGATATAAAATCAGATGTTTCAGAACCCGGTTTAATTCCTGGAATAAATCCATTATTTCTTTTCATATCATCAGCCATTTTATTAGGATTGACTGTAATAGCAGTATAAAAAAATGTAAATAATATTATTAATACTGCAAAGGTTACATTATACAACCAAGACTGCATGTTTGAAAAAGAGGTTGCAATATATTGAAAAAAATCTGAATTTTCAGCGAATTGTGAAGCTATTACAACAGGCATAAACATGAGTGCTTGAGCAAAAATAATAGGCATTACACCAGAAGAATTAACCTTTAAAGGAAGATATTGTCTTTTGCCACCATATAAATTATTTCCTACAACCTGTTTAGCGTATTGAACAGGTATTCTTCTTATAGCTTGAACAATCATAACAGTAAACATTACAACACCAAATAGTATAAAAATTTCAACTATAAAGAGTAATGCTTTACTCATGCCCTTGGATAAAGCTTCTGCAATAATACTTCCAGGAAATCTAGAAATAATACCTATCATAATTAACATTGATATACCATTACCTATTCCCTTATCAGTAATTTTTTCACCAATCCACATACAGAATATGGTACCTGAAGTAAGAATAACAATACATGAAAGAGTAAATAAGAACTTATTTTGAACAAGAATAGCCTCTGCTGGTATAGTTCCTGAAATATATGCTGTACTTTGGAAAATAGTTATCAGAATAGTCAAATACCTAGTGATTTGAGTCATTTTTTTTCTACCACTATCACCTTCTTTTTGAAGTTTTTGAAAATATGGTAAGGCAACACCAAGCAATTGAACAACAATTGATGCAGATATATAAGGCATTATCCCTAAAGCAAAAATTGAAGCATTACTAAATGCACCTCCTAAAAAAGTATCTAATAACCCAAATATTCCACCAGCACTTTGTTGTAATTTAGAAGGATCAATTCCAGGTAATACAACAAATGAACCTAATCTAAAAATAATTAAAAACCCAACAGTAGTAAGAATTCGTGATCTTAATTCTTCTATTGAGAATATATTTTTAATTGTAGAGAATAACTTATTCATTAATAATTTTTTTTACTTTTCCTCCTATTTTTTCAATGCTTTTAATAGCAGATTTTGAAAAATAATGAGCTGTAACATTAATTTTTGATTTTAATTTACCTCTTCCTAAAACTTTTATAATATCTGATTTCTTTGCTAGACCATTCTTAATAAAAAAATCAAGATTTACTTCTTTAGCTTTATGCTTATCAGAAATCTGTTGAAGTGTATCTAAATTAATAGGTTTCGTTTCTATTCTGTTAGGAGGTCTAAACCCAAATTTTGGTACTCTTCTTTGAAGAGGCATCTGCCCACCTTCAAACCCAGCTTTTCTAGAATAACCTGATCTAGACTGAGCACCATTATGTCCCCTTGTTGATGTTCCACCTCTTCCTGATCCTTGTCCTCTAGCTATTCTTTTTGATGATTTTAATGAACCTTCAGCAGGTTTTAAAGTATGTAACTTCATTTTTCTATATTTTTAACTTTAACCAAATGATTAACTTTATTAATCATACCCTGAATTTCGGGAGATAAATTTTTTTCTACAGATCTATTTATTTTACCTAAACCTAAAGCAGTTATTGTTCTTTTCTGTCTTAAAGTTTGAGATATTGTACTTTTTAACTGTGTTATTATAACTTTTTTTTCTACTTTTTTCTTAACCATTGAAAATTTGATTTAAAGTTTTTCCTCTCTGTTTTGCTATAGTAAGTGGATCTCTTAATTTCATTAACCCATTAAAAGTAGCCTTAACAACATTATGAGGATTTGATGATCCTTTAGACTTTGCTAAAACATCTTTAACACCTGCGCTTTCCATAACAGCTCTCATCGCACCACCAGCAATAACACCAGTACCTGGAGAAGCAGGCTTCATTAATACTAAACCCCCACCATATTTACCTAATACTTCATGAGGAATTGTATTTTTAAAAATAGGAACATTTACTAAGTTTTTTTTTGCATCATCAGTACCTTTAATAATAGCATTAGTAACTTCATTAGCCTTACCCAAACCAAATCCTGCTACACCATTTTCATTGCCAACTACTACAATAGCAGAAAAACTAAACCTTCTTCCTCCTTTAACAACCTTAGCAACTCTCTGGATAGAAACTACTTTTTCTTTTAATTCTAAATCACTTGCTTTTATGTTTTTCATATTTTTTTTAAAAAATTAATCCTCCTTCTCTTGCACCATCTGCAAAAGATTTTATTTTACCATGATATAAATAACCACTTCTATCAAAAATTACATTAGAAATGCCTTTTTTAGTTGCTTTTTTAGCAAGCTTAACACCAACCTCTTTGGAATTAGCAATATTATTTTTGCCAAACTTCCCTATTTCATTTGATGAACATGAAACCAATGTTAATCCTAGATTATCATCTATTATTTGAGAGTATATACCCTTATTGCTTTTAAAAATTGATACTCTTGGTTTATCATTAGTACCAGATAGTTTTGATCTGATATTTTTTCTAATTTTTAATCTTCTTTTTTCTTTATTAAAACTCATATTATTATTATTATCTAAGCTGCTGCAGTTTTACCAACTTTTCTTCTAACAAATTCTCCAACAAATTTTACTCCTTTACCTTTATATGGTTCAACCGGTCTAAATGACTTAAGTTTAGCTGCAATTTGACCAATAAGTTGTTTATCCATACTATTTAATATAATAATAGGAGCTTTTCCTTTTTGAGAATCTGTTGTTACTTTAACCTCTTGAGGAACATCAAAATAAATATTATGGGAAAACCCAAGACTCAAATTCAATAAGTTTCCTTGAGATGATGCCTTAAAACCTACACCTACTAACTCTAATTTAAGCTCATATCCTTCTGAAACACCAATAACACAATTATTAATTAGAGATCTATAAAGTCCGTGTAGTGATTTATGTCTTTTTTGTTCTGAAGGTCTAGAAAGAATCATAGTACTTTCATCAATTTTAATTTTAAAATCTGAATCAATTTTTTGATTTAATTCTCCCTTAGGACCTTTAATATTAACATTAGAACCACTAACATTAATAGTTACACCTTCTGGAATTAATATTGGACTTAAACCTATTCTAGACATAATATTTTATTAATAAACATAACATAAAACCTCACCACCAATTTTTAATTTTTTAGCTTCTTTATCAGTTATTACACCTTTTGAAGTAGACAAAATAGCAATACCTAATCCATTAATTACTCTAGGTAGATTATCAGTATTAACATACTTTCTTAAACCAGGTTTAGATACTCTATCAATTTTTTCAATAGCAGATAATTTAGTTCTTGAATTATATTTCAAAGCTATTTTTATTTTTCCTTGTACATTATCATCTTCAAACTTATAATTTGTTATAAAACCTTTTTCATGCAAAACTCTAGTTATTTCCCTTTTAATGTTTGAAGAAGGGATTTCTACTATTCTATGCTTTGCAGCAATACCATTTCTTATTCTTGTCAAAAAATCAGCAATTGGATCTGTATTCATTATCTATTATTTAAAAAAGCTTGCAAATTTAATCATTTATATAAAAGTTACCAACTGGCTTTAGTTATTCCGGGTATTTTACCTTCAGAAGCCATCTTTCTAAACTCAAGCCTAGAAATACCAAATTTTCTCATATATCCTTTAGGTCTACCTGAAAGACTACATCTATTATGTAATCTAACAGCTGATGAATTCCTAGGTAGCTTATCTAAACCTTCCCAATCACCATTAGCCTTTAATTCTTGTCTTTTTGCCGCGTATTTGGCAACAAGTTCTCTTCTTTTTTTATCTCTTACTTTTATTCCGTTTTTTGCCATATTAAAAATTTAATTTCTTGAAATAAAAGGCATACCAAAAGCCTTTAATAATTCAAAACTATCATTATCGCTATTTGAATCAATAACTATAGTTATATTCATTCCAGTAACTTTATTTATTTTATCTATACTTATCTCAGGAAATATAATTTGCTCTTTTATACCTAAGGTATAATTACCATTACCATCAAAGCCTTTATCATTTAGACCCCTAAAATCCCTTACTCTTGGTAATGCAACTGAAATAAGCCTATCTAAAAATTCATACATTATATTTCCTCTAAGAGTAACTTTTGCACCTATTGGAACTCCCTCCCTAAGTTTAAAATTAGAAATAGATGTTTTCGCCAATGTTGCAACAGCTTTTTGACCAGTTATTTGAGATAACTCATCTACTCCGTATTGAATAACTTTTTTATCATTAACCGCAGCTCCAAGACCTTGATTAATAGAGATTTTTTTAATTTTAGGAACCTGCATCAAAGATTTGTATTGTAAATTCTCTTTTAAAGAAGGAGCAATCTCATTAATATATTTTGTTTTAAGTCTAGCAGTCTTCATCTCTAAATTACTTTATTTGATTTTTTTGAAAATCTTTCAATTTTCCCATCTTTATTTCTTTTTCTATATGTTTTTGTTGGTTTGCTATTCGCAGGATCAACAAGCATTAAATTACTAAGATGCATTGGTGCTTCTCTTTTTTCAATACCACCCTTAGGATTATCAGCTGATGGCTTAATATGTTTTGTAACCATATTTACACCTTCCACAACTGCAGTATATTTTTTTGGAGAAACACTTAATATTTTAGCTGTTTTACCTTTATTATTCCCTGATAAAACAAATACTGTATCCCCTTTCTTAACGTGTAACTTCATATTTTCTATTATAAAACTTCAGGTGCTAGTGAAACTATTTTCATAAAATTCTTTTCTCTTAGCTCTCTAGCTACTGGACCAAAAACTCTAGTACCTTTTAATTCATCATTTTCATTTAATAAAATAGCAGCATTATCTTCAAATCTAATATATGAGCCATCTTTTCTCCTTACTTCTTTTTTAGTTCTAACAACTACAGCTTTAGAGACTGTACCTTTTTTTATAGAACTAGATGCAATTGCATGTTTAACAGTAACAACAATTTTATCACCCAATGAAGCATACCTTTTTTTTGTACCACCTAGAACCCTTATGCAAAGAACTTCTCTAGCACCACTATTATCCGCAACCTTTAGTCTACTCTCTTGTTGTACCATATTATTTAACTTTTTCTATTAATTTAGTCAATCTCCATCTCTTATTTTTACTTATAGGACGAGTTTCCATAATTCTAACTTTATCACCAATATCACATTGATTCGTTTCGTCATGTGCTGTCAACTTAGAAGTTTTAACAACATATTTTCCATAAATTGGATGTTTTACTCTTCTAGTTACTTGAACAGATATAGTTTTATCCATTCTATTACTAGTTACAATACCTTCCCTTTGTTTTCTTAAATTTCTTTCCATACTATGTATTTTTTATAGATTTATGATAGATTTCTGTTTTTATTCTTGCAACAAATCTTCTTGAAACTTTTATTTTCATTGGATTTTCAATAGCAGTAACTGAATGAGAAAAAACTAATTTTTCCAAATTTTCTTTCTCAATAACTAATTTTTTATTTAGTTCATCCAATGTCAATGCTCTTAATTCTGAATTCTTCATTTTATTCTACGTAATCTCTTCTTACAACAAATTTTGTTCTTACAGGTAATTTCTGTGCAGCTAATCTTAATGCCTCCCTAGCTTCTTCAGTCTTTACACCACCAGCTTCAAACATAATTGTACCAGGCTTAATAACAGCTACCCAATATTCTGGTGCACCTTTACCTTTACCCATCCTCACTTCAGCAGGTTTTTTTGTAATTGGTTTATCAGGGAAAATTCTTATCCAAACTTGACCTTCTCTTTTCATTTTTCTAGTAACTGCTATTCTTGCCGCTTCTAATTGTCTAGAAGTTATCCATCCGGGTTCAAGAGACTTAATCCCAAAAGAACCAAAACTAATTGTATGACCTCTCTGAGCAATACCCTTAACTCTTCCTTTTTGCTTTTTTCTAAATTTTGTTCTTTTTGGCTGTAACATAATTAAATAATTAAGCTTTAAAACTATTTTTATTTCCTACATTAAGAGATAAATCTCTTTTACCTATAACTTCACCTTTAAAAACCCAAACTTTAACTCCAATTTTACCATATATAGTTTGAGACTCACAAATAGCATAATCAATATCTGCCCTAATAGTATGCAATGGAATTCTTCCTTCTTTATATTGCTCTGACCGTGCCATTTCAGCACCACCAATTCTACCAGAAACTTTTACCTTTATTCCTTTTGCTCCAACCCTTATTGCTGATGAAATAGCTTGCTTCATAGCTCTTCTATGAGAAATTCTAGCTCTTAGCTGTTGTGCAATTGAATCACCTATTAACTTAGCATCTATTTCAGGTCTTTTTATTTCAAAAATATTAATTTGAACATCTTTCTTCGTAAGTTTTTTTAACTCACCTTTTAATTTATCAACCTCTGATCCTCCCTTACCTATAATTATACCTGGTCTAGCTGTATGAATTGTTAATTCTAAAAGTTTTAAAGTTCTTTCAATGACAATTTTAGAGATACCTCCTTTTGGAATTCTAATATAAATATAATTTCTAATTTTATGATCCTCAACCAACTTATCAGAGAAATTTTTTCCTCCATACCAATTGGATTCCCATCCTTTAACAATTCCTAGTCTTAGGCCTATTGGATTAACTTTCTGTCCCATTCTCTTTATTATTTAAGTTCAAACTATCTAAAACAATAGTAACATGATTTGATCTTTTTCTAATTCTATGAGCCCTTCCTTGCGGAGCAGGTCTTAATCTTTTAATCATTTTACCTCCATTTACATATATTTCTTTAACAAATAAATCAGCATCTTCTATCTTATCATCTTTATTTTTCTCTTGCCAATTTGCTATAGCAGAAAGTAATAACTTTTCAAGTCTTTTTGATCCAACTTTAGAATCAAATTTTAAAGTATTCAAAGCAAGATCAACTTTTTTACCTCTAATTAAATCGGCAATAAGCCTCATTTTTCGAGGTGAAGTAGGAACATTATTTAATTTAGCTACTGCTTCCATTATTTATTCTTTTTATTAACATGCCCCCTAAAATTTCTTGTAGGTGAAAATTCACCTAGTTTATGTCCTACCATGTTTTCAGTCACAAATACGGGAATAAATTTTTTTCCATTATGAACAGCAAAAGTATGTCCAACAAAATCTGGAGAAATCATAGATCTTCTAGACCAAGTTTTAATAATACTTTTCTTACCAGAATCATTAGTATTATCAACCTTTTTCTTTAATCTAAAATCTATATATGGACCTTTCTTTAATGATCTTGACATATTATATTATTTTCTTTTTTTAACAATTAATTTATCAGAATATTTATTTTTCTTTCTAGTTTTTAAACCTTTACTATAAAGTCCTTTTCTTGATCTAGGATGACCACCAGAAGCTTTACCTTCACCACCACCCATTGGATGATCTACAGGGTTCATAGCTACACCTCTTACTCTTGGTCTATTTCCTAGCCATCTATTTCTTCCTGCCTTTCCAAGTCTTGTATTCATGTGATTTGGATTAGAAACTGACCCAATAGATGCTTTACAGGTTAATAGAATAAGTCTCATTTCACCAGAAGGTAATTTTAAAGTTGCATATTTCCCTTCTTTAGCAAGCAGCTGAGCATAAGACCCAGCACTTCTAGCCATTGATGCTCCCTTTCCTGGAAAAATTTCTACATTATGAATAATAGTACCAAGAGGTATTTTACCTAAATGAAGACAATTTCCAATTTCAATAGGTGCATCATCACCAGAAAGAATTTTTTGACCTACTTTTAATCCATGAGGTGCAATAATATAACTTTTAGTCCCATCTGTATAAAATATTAGAGCAATATTTGCAGATCTAGTTGGATCATATTCAATAGTCTTTACAACAGAATCTATACCATCTTTATTTCTTTTGAAATCTATTAATCTAATTTTTCTTTTATGACCACCACCAATATTTCTAACTGTCATTTTACCCTTACTATTCCTTCCACCTGATTTTTTAAGAGTTTTAAGTAATGATTTTTCAGGTTTGGACGTAGTAATTTCATCAAAGGATGGTGCTATCCTAAATCTAAGGCCTGGAGTAACTGGAGTAATTTTCTTTGCCATTATTATAAATTATACTTGAGAATAAAAATCAATAAATTCTCCCTCTTTTAATTGAACAACTGCCTTCTTATACGATGGTTTTCTACCATTCACAACTCCTGTTTTAGTAAACTTTGAAACAGATTTACCTAAAACATTCATTGTATTAATACTAATAACTTTAACATCATATGTATTTTCAACTGCATTTTTAATTTGTATTTTATTAGCATTTTTATCAACTACAAAAACAAATTTTCCTTTTTCATTTGAAGAAGATGCTTTTTCTGTTAAAATAGGTTTGATAAGTACTGACATAAAATTATTTTAAAATAGTATTAAGTTTTTCTATAGAATCTTCAATAAAAACAATATTATCAGCATTGACAATATCATATGTGCTAATATCTTGAATATTCTTTACCAATGAGTTTTTTAAATTATTAGAAGATAAATGAATATTATTATTGAATTCAGCTAAAAAGAATAATGATTTTTTATTATCTATCGAAAGATTAGACAGAATTTTAGCAAAATCTTTAGTTTTAGGGTTTTTCAAATCAAATTTTTCTAAAACAATTAATGATTTTTCTTTTATTTTATGAGAAAGAGCAGATTTCCTTGCTAAATCCTTAACTTTTTTATTTACTTTATTTGAATAATTTCTTGGTTCTGGACCAAAAATTTGACCTCCACCTTTAAATAAAGGTGATTTTATACTACCAGCTCTTGCAGTACCTGTTCCTTTTTGTTTTTTAATTTTTCTTGTAGAACCTACAATTTCTGACCTTCCTTTAACTTTACTAGTTCCTTGTCTATTATTAGCCTGATGACTTTTAATATCAAGATATATAGCATGATCATTAGGTTCAATAGAAAAAATATTATCAGACAATGTGATTTTTTTTCCACTAACTTTTCCAGACATTTTTTTTATATCAACCTTCATAATAATTAATTAGATAAAATAACATATGAGTCTCTAGAACCTGGAACAGATCCACCAACATATATTAAGTTTTTATCAGATGAAATTTTTAATATTTTTAAATTTTGCATTTTAACTCTATCACCTCCCATTCTTCCACCCATTCTCATCCCTTTAAAAACTCTAGAAGGAGTAGAACCAGCACCAATAGATCCAGGAGCTCTATTTCTATTATGTTGACCATGAGTACTCTGACCAACTCCACCAAAATTATGTCTTTTAACTACACCTTGAAAACCTTTACCTTTAGATATAGAGGTTACATCAAGAAATTCATTTTCATTAAATACATCACTAATATTTATTTCCATACCTAATTTAACTTTATCACTAAATTCTTCTCTAAAATTTCTGAATTCAACAATTTTTTTCTTTGGGGTTACTTTTGAAACATCAAAATGACCTTTAATTGATTTAGTTGTATGTTGAGATTTTTTTTCATCATAAGATAATTGGATAGCCCGATAACCATCTGTCTTATAACCTTTAATTTGAGTCACAAAACATGGACCAGCCTCAATAACAGTACATCCTATACTTTTTCCTGAAGCATCAAAGACACTTGTCATTCCCAATTTTTTACCAATTAATCCAGACATTCTGAAAAATTTTAAATTATTAGTTTACGTTTTTAATGTAAAAATGTGTGCAAAGATAACAATTTAAGCTATCTCATCAAATAATAAAAAAATTATTTTTGACTAAAAATAGAATGAAATTTAAAATAATTATTTAATTATTATTTTATGAATTTCTACTGGAATATTGTTCTCAAAAATCATCAAAAAATATAATCCACTATTAAAAATTGAAGTATTAAATACTTCTTTAAGTTTATCAGAATAGTTTCTACTTCTACCTAATACTTTTAATCCATTAGTATCAATAAATTGAAATTTTATATTGGTCGGTAAATCTAAATAAGATTCAATATTTAATTCATAATTTGACGGATTTGGATAAATATTATATTTAGAAATATTATTTTCAACAGTTAATATTGGACCATCAAAACCTTCAAATAAAATCCAATTTAAATTGAATGGTGTTTTTTTAAACATTAATCTAATTTTTCTTTCACCAGCTTCAAGCTGAATTTTAGAAAAATTCTTATAAGTAACCCAATCTTGCCAACCAGTAGTTGGTTGAAAAGATGCGGTATGTAAAATCTCAGAGTTTATTGAATCTAAAATTAGTTGCATTTCAATTGTACCACCATTAGCATAATCCTGACTTCCATCAGCAGCTACTCTGTAGCTAATATCATATGCTCCTGTTTTAGTAACATTTAATATATAATCTACATAATCTAAAGAATCTAAGTATCCAATATTCTGACCTCCACCCTCATCTTCAGTTGATTCTAAAGATATTCCATTTTGAAATACATAATCTTCAGCTTGCACAAGCCCTGGAATAGGTATTCCTAAAGAAACTGAATCATCAAAAGAAAACCAATTTAAATTAAATGGACCCTCTATTATTTGTAACCTAATCTGATGTTTACCTTTAGGTAAAGTTATTGACTTACTTACAAATGACCAATCTTGCCAACCAGTAGTTACAGGTAAAAGAACATTTTGTAAGGTAGAAAAATTCCCAAATTCATCTAATAGTTTTAATTCCACTTGTCCTCCCGAAGACCATGCTGGATCAGCAGCAGATCTATAAATTACATTATAAGCTCCTGATTCTTCAATATCTACATAATAATCAGCATAATCACCATTATCTAAACCACCAATGTTTTGTCCTGCTCCTTCATCTGTAGTTGATTCTAACAAAATACCAGATTGATAAAAATATTCTTCTGCTTGAATTTTTCCTGGAATAGAATGGACAATTGAAATTGAATTGGTGACTAATTCTGAAAATGTATTTAAAAGTAAGCCATCAATAGAATTTATTGAAGAGCCATTATATGAAATTTCTATAGTATCTGATGGAATAAATGAAGACGACGAAACTATATTTAAAATTCTAGAAGATTCACCAATATTAATAGCATTAATTATTACTTCAGATCCATTTATTTTAAGACTAAATTCATTTAAATTAAATACAGTATTATCCATTGGTTTATTAATGTAAATAACAATTGTATTTTCATTAAGTGTAAATGAAGAATTATACCTTGTTTCTATCGCAGATAAATCTCCAATCTTTTCAAAATCAAAAAAACTTAAATTATATGTTCCACTATTAGCGTAAAACATTAATTCAGTATCTGTATTATGTATTACTAAAGAGTCTACAACTAAAAACTGCCAATCTTGCCATCCTTCTGTACTAGGAACAGAAATAATATCAGATATTTTAGCTCCATTAATTTTGAAATGAAATTTTCCTTTATCATCTTCCGTTGCAATTCTAACCTTAACATTATATAATCCTGATGAGTCATTTTTAAAAGTGTATTTCATCCATTCATCAGTTTCAATCCAACCAACATTATACCCATTTGATAAAGAATCTTCATTTTTTTGAATATCAACATTATCATTTCTAAGTGCCCAACCATTATTCCAAGGAGAAAAATTCCCCCCATAATTTGCTTCAGATCCTTGATCATGATACGCACTACCCATAACCCCCATATCAAAATCTGTACTAAAAATTTTACCTGGAATAACATTATTAAAATAAGGAATTGTTTCATCAGAAAATGGTTGTCTAAACATAGCATCTATTATATCCTTATGATAAAAACAATTTTCAAGTTTAATATCTTCTGTCAGTTGTAATAATCCTGAAAGAGCTTCTTCTTTAGTTGGCACTAAATCTCCACCTTTCCAATATTCAACTAATTTTTTATAATTATCATTATAATTTATTGATAAGGGAGGCTGGATTGCTCCAATTCTTTTAAGGGGCCACCATGCCCAACCAATTCCATTTTCTTCAAAAACCTTAACAGCATCTCTATACCAAAAATTAGAGTTTTCACCAGTTTCTCCAATAAAAATTGGAACATTAAGAGAATCTCTTAAAGGTAACATCCAATCAAGATATCCTTGATCAACTGGACTCCAATATTTATGAGGACTGTAAACCATATTATCATCCCATGGTGGAGTAAGGCCAGTAAAATTATTAGCAAAATCATTCCCTTCTATAAAAAGTATATGATTGTTATCTACTGTTCTAATTGCATTTGTAATTTTACCATATAACTCTCTAAGTAAAACTCCGTCTGGCAAATTCCAATTTGGTTCATTAATCAAATCATAACCCGCAATCCATTGTTCATCTTTATACCTTTCAGCAATTCTCTTCCATAATTCAACTGTCTTATTTTGATTAAATTCACTCTCCCATAATGATACCTTTGTAGAATCATAATCTGATATATCAGCATTATAACCCTGTCCTCCAGGAGCACCATGTAAATCAATCATCAAATAAACTTCATTTTCAGAACACCAACTTAACAATGAATCTAGTAATTCATATCCTTTATTTAGTTCCGTATAAGAATTAGGAAAAGGTTCATCTTCAATTGGTAAAGTAAAAAGATTATAATGAATAGGCGCCCTAACTAGATTGAAACCCCAAGACTTTAATGAATCTATATCAATCTTTCTAACATGATTTTTAAGCCATAAATGATAAAAATTTGAAGTTTCTTCAGCTCCAATAATTTCTATTAATTTATTTTTAATATTAAACTGAGTACTTGAAAAACCATCCGGACTCATCATGTATCCTTCTTGAAGCATCCAACCTCCTAATCCAATACCTCTTAAAATAATAGTATCACCTGACTGATTAATAATATTTTTTCCAGAAGTTTCAAGAAGATTTTGAGATATAACATTATTTATACCTAAAACAACAAATAACATTAGAAGATATAAATTCTTAAAGTTCATTCAAGATAAAATTAATTTAAAAAAATATATTAAATGACAAAAGATAAAATCTTAAATTATACTTTGATTTCAACATCAACGCCACTAGGTAGTTCTAGTTTCATAAGTGCATCAACGGTCTGACTACTATTAGAATATATATCTAATAATCTTTTATAAGTACATAATTTAAATTGTTCTCTTGATGTTTTATTAACATGAGGAGATCTTAGAACAGTAAATATTTCTTTTCTAGTAGGTAATGGAATAGGACCATTAACAATAGCACCAGTTGTTTTAACAGCTTTTACAATTTTATCTGAACTCTTATCAACAAGATTGTGATCGAAAGACTTAAGTTTAATTCTGATTTTTTGAGACATAATATGTTAGTTTAATTCGCCGTTACTTTTTTTAATAATATCTTCTGCAATATTTTTAGGAACATTACTGTAATGTGAAAATGTCAATGAAGCTGAAGCTCTACCAGAGCTGAGAGTTCTCAAATCAGTAACATAACCAAATAATGCAGAAAGAGGAACATCTGCTTTTATAATTTGAGCATTACCTTTCATATCCATACCTTTCATTATACCTCTTCTCTTATTTAAATCTCCTGTAACACCACCTGTAAATTCATCAGGAGTAACAACTTCAACTGACATTATGGGCTCTAATAGTACTGGACTAGCTTTTTTTGTAGCTTCTCTAAATCCAATTCTCGATGCTAATTCAAAAGATAAAGAATCAGAATCTACATCATGAAATGATCCATCATATAATCTAACCTTCATATTTTGAATTGGAAATCCAGCTAAAGGACCGTTTTCCATTGCATTCTTAAACCCTTTTTCAACTGAAGGAATAAATTCTCTTGGGATTTTACCACCAACTATTTCATTAACAAATTGTAAACCTTCACCAACAAAATCTTCATCTTTTGGGCCAATTTCAAATACAATATCAGCAAATTTACCTCTACCACCTGATTGTTTTTTATAAACTTCTTGATGTTTTGCAGAACTAAGAATAGTTTCTTTATAAGCCACTTGTGGAGCACCTTGATTAATCTCAACCTTAAATTCTCTTCTCAACCTATCAATAATAATTTCTAGATGAAGTTCCCCCATACCTCTAAGTACTGTTTGTCCTGTTTCCTCATCAGTATTAACTTTCAATGTAGGATCCTCCTCAATTAATTTACTGATTGCTATTCCTAATTTATCAACATCTGCTTGCTGCTTTGGCTCTATAGCATATCCAATTACTGGATCAGGGAATGACATAGATTCTAGAACTATCTTAGATTTTTCATCAGATAATGTGTCTCCTGTTTTTATATCTTTAAAACCAACACCAGCACAAATATCTCCAGCCTCTACTAAATCAATTGGATTTTGTTTATTTGAATGCATTTGCATTAATCTAGAAATTCTTTCTTTTTTACCATTCCTATTATTAAACACATAAGAACCAGCAGGTAACTTTCCTGAATAAACTCTAAAAAAACATAACCTACCAACAAATGGATCTGTAGCTATTTTAAAAGCTAAAGCAGAAAAGGGTTCACTGTTAGATGGAGTTCTTACAACTTCTTCTTCATTATCAGGATTTAACCCAGTAACAGGAGGTAAATCTAAAGGAGAGGGTAAGTAAGAACATACAGAATCTAATAATGCTTGGACACCTTTATTTTTAAATGCTGATCCACACATCACTGGTGAAAATGACATATCAATTACAGCTTTTCTAATTGCAGCCATCATTTCTTCTTTAGTTATAGAATCAGGATCTTCAAAAAATTTCTCTAATAAATTATCATCATATTCGGCAACACTTTCAACTAGATTTTGTCTCCATTCATTAACAGTATCCTTCAAATCTTCAGGAATATCAACAACTTCATAAGTCATCCCTTGATCATCTTCATTCCATATAATAGCCTCTTTTGTTATCAAATCAACAACACCTTTAAATTTTTCTTCAGCACCAATTGGAATTTGTAAAGGAACAGGTGTTGCATTTAATTTTTCTTTTATTTCTTTAACCACATTCAAGAAATCCGCTCCAGCTCTATCCATCTTATTAACAAAACAAATTCTAGGAACATTATATTTATCAGCTTGTCTCCATACTGTTTCAGACTGAGGTTCAACGCCAGATACTGCACAAAATAAAGCAACAGCTCCATCAAGAACTCTTAATGATCTTTCAACTTCTACTGTAAAATCAACATGGCCAGGAGTATCAATAATATTAATTCTATAATCATTGGAATTATCTAACAAATTTCCTTGTTTAGTTGGATATTTCCAATGAGTAGTAGTAGCAGCTGAAGTAATTGTAATACCTCTTTCTTGCTCTTGTTCCATCCAATCCATTGTAGCTGCACCATCATGAACTTCACCAATTTTATGACTAATTCCAGTATAGTATAAAATTCTTTCAGTGCAGGTTGTTTTACCAGCATCAATATGGGCCATTATACCAATATTCCTTAAATAATTTAAATCTTTTATAGAAGCCATATTATTTTTTTAGAATCTAAAGTGAGAAAATGCTTTATTTGCTTCTGCCATTCTATGAGTATCATCTTTTTTCTTTACAGATCCACCTTCACCCTTAGAAGCAGCAATTATTTCATTAGCTAATCGTTCTTTCATTGATTTTTCATTTCTAAGTCTAGCGTATTTTATAAGCCATTTTTGACCTAAAGTTATTTTTCTAAGAGGTCTTACTTCAATTGGAACTTGAAAATTAGCTCCTCCAACTCTTCTACTTTTAACTTCTACAGATGGCATAACATTATTCAAGGCTTTTTTCCATAACTCTAATCCTTTTTCCTTTGTTTTATCTTCAACTATTTTCAATGAATCATAAAAAATAGCATATGATATACTTTTCTTACCATCTAGCATAAGATTATTAACAAATTGTGTAACTAAAGTATCCTTATAAATAGGATCCGGGAGATAATATCTTTTTTTTGGCTTCGATTTTCTCATATAAAATTATTTCTTAGCTTTAGGTTTCTTTGCACCATACTTTGATCTTCTCTGTGTTCTATCATCTACACCAGAAGTATCTAAAGTACCTCTAATAACATGATATCTAACTCCTGGAAGGTCTTTAACTCTCCCTCCCCTAATCAATACAATCGAATGTTCTTGTAAATTATGACCTTCACCCGGAATATATGCATTAACCTCTTTTCCATTTTGTAATCTTACCCTTGCAACTTTTCTCATAGCTGAATTAGGTTTTTTTGGGGTAGTTGTATAAACTCTAGTACACACACCTCTTTTTTGAGGACATGATCCAAGTGCAGGTGACTTAGATTTTGAAGTTAACTTCTTTCTTCCTTTTCTAACAAGCTGTTGTATAGTTGGCATATTAATTTATTAAAATGAGTCGCAAAAATAGAAATTCAATGATTCTAAACAAAATATTTTGACTCTTTCTATCATAATTATAAAAAATTATTGATTTGAAGAGTTAATATCCAGAGGAAACTTAGGTAATTCATCAAAATCTTTAATAATATCATATTTTTTTTCATATTTAGATATGTTATCATTAAGTGCCATAGAAAACTTTTTAGCATGCTCAGGAGTTATAATTATTCTTGAATTTACTTTTGCTTTAGGAACACCAGGCATTAACTGAATAAAATCTATTACAAACTCACTGCTAGAATGAGCAATCATTGCTAAATTAGCATACTTCCCTTTAGATATTTCATCCGTTAATTCAATATTGATTTGATTTCCCTTTTGATTCATAACTATAAAGTTTTATTTTGAATTTTATCATCCTCTACTTTATCATCAATTAGAACATCCTCAGAATCATTTGATTTATTCATTAAATCATTATATTCCTTTTCAGAACCAACAATCAAATTATCATATTCCCTAATCCCAGTTCCAGCTGGAACTAAATGTCCAACAATAACATTTTCTTTTAATCCTCTAAGTTCATCTACTTTTCCTCTAATTGATGCTTCACTAAGAACTTTAGTTGTTTCTTGAAAAGATGCAGCAGAAATAAAACTTTCAGTACCTAATGATGCTCTAGTAATTCCTTGTAATGAAGGTCTAGAAACAGCAGCGTCAGCATTTCTCACTTTAATAATTGTCTTATCATTTCTTCTAAGAGCAGAATTTTCATCTCTTAACTCTCTTGATGATATAATTTGTCCTTCTTTAAACTTGATAGAATCACCACAATTAGTAATAACTTTCATTTCAAAAATAGAATCATTTATATCATTAAAAACTAGTTTATCTACCTTTTCGTCTTGTAAAAAGTTAGTATCTCCCGAATCAACAATAATTACTTTTTGCATCATCTGCCTAACAATTACTTCTATATGCTTATCATTGATTTTAACACCTTGTAATCTATAAACTTCTTGAATTTCATTAACTAAATAATCCTGAACTTCATTAGGTCCTTTAATAGATAAAATATCTGCTGGAGTTATTGCTCCATCAGATAAAGGAGAACCAGCCTTAATAAAATCATTATCTTGAACTAAAATATGCTTTGATAATGAGACCAAATATTTTTTAGTAGTTCCATCTTTAGATTCTATAAATATTTCTCTATTACCCCTTTTAATACCGCCATATGTTACTACACCATCTATCTCACTAACTACAGCCGGATTAGAAGGATTTCTAGCTTCAAATAATTCTGTAACTCTAGGTAAACCACCTGTTATATCTCTTGATTGCCCAATCATTCTAGGAATTTTTGCAAGAATATGACCAGGTTTTACTTTATCAGACTTATCAACTGATAAATGAGCTCCAACCGGAATATTATATGATTTAGATTCTCCTTTAGAATCAACTATAATTGCAGGATTTTTTGCTTTATCTCTACACTCAACAATTACTTTTTCTTTATGCCCAGTCTGCTCATCAAATTCTTCTTTAAATGTGATTCCTGATTCAATTGATTCAAAATCAATTTTACCACTAATTTCAGATAAAATAACGGCATTATAAGGATCCCAATTACATAAAAGATCACCTTTTTTCACTTTCTGACAATCTTTAACTTTAAGATAAGACCCATATGGCACATTATTAGCAATTAAAGTCACCCCTTTTTTATTAACAATCTTCACTTCACCACTTCTAGCCATAACTACTTCAACTTTATTTTTTTTACCATCTAATGTAGAAACAGATCTAATACCATCAAATTGTACTTCGCCATCAAATTTTGATTTAATATTAGCATCAACAGCAATATTTGAAGCTGTACCACCAACATGAAAAGTTCTAAGGGTTAACTGCGTTCCTGGCTCTCCAATTGATTGTGCAGCAATAACACCAACAGCCTCACCAACACCAACCATTTTTCCATTAGCTAAATTACGACCATAGCACTTAGCACAAGCTCCCCTTTTAGTTTCACATGTTAAAACTGATCTGATTTCAATCTCTTGAATACTAGTCTGATCAATTTCCAAGGAAATTTCTTCATCAATTTCTTCACCAGATTTTATAATTAAATCATTTGTTATAGGATCATAAACATCATGAACAGTAACTCTACCTAAAATTCTTTCAGAGAGAGGTTCAACTATATCTTCATTGTCTTTTAAAGCATTAACTCTAACGCCTCTTAAAGTACCACAATCTGTTTCGTTAATAATAACATCTTGAGCTACATCAACAAGTCTTCTAGTAAGGTAACCAGCATCTGCAGTTTTAAGAGCAGTATCAGCTAATCCTTTTCTGGCACCATGAGTAGATATAAAGTATTCTATAACATCAAGACCTTCTTTAAAGTTAGAAAGAATTGGATTTTCAATAATTTCACCAACTGATCCTGATAGATTTTTTTGTGGCTTAGCCATTAAACCTCTCATTCCTCCTAATTGCCTTATCTGTTCTCTTGATCCTCTAGCACCTGAATGCATCATCATATAAATAGGATTAAAACCTTGCTCATCATCTTCTAACTGATTCATCAGTGTTGTAGTCAATCTAGTATTAGCTCTAGTCCAAATATCAATCACCTGATTATATCTTTCATTATCAGTAATAAGACCCATATAATAATTTTCCCATACAGAATTCACTTCTTCCTTAGCTTCACTAACTAAATCTTTTTTTGTTTTTGGGATTTGAATATCACCAAGACCCATTGATAGTCCTCCTTCATATGCCATTTGATAACCTAATTCTTTAATATCATCTAAGAATTGAGCTGTTCTTGTCATTCCACAAATTTTATAAATAATGGATATTATTTGTTGAAGTTTTTTCTTGGTTAATAATTCATCAATATAACCTACCTCTTCAGGAATTAATTCATTAAATAATACTCTTCCAGCAACAGTTTCAATAATACTAGTAGTAAAACTTCCATCATCATTTCTAGTATTAGCTCTTAACTTGATGAAAGAACGTTTATCAATTTTACCTTCATTTAAAGATATAATAACTTCTCTAATAGTTGAAAACACAAAACCTTCTCCTTTTATCTTATCATCTTTAGTAGATTTTCTACCTTTAGATACGTAGTAAAGTCCAAGGACCATATCTTGTGATGGAACAGTTATTGGTGCTCCATTAGCAGGATTTAAAATATTATTTGAACCAAGCATTAAAAGTGAAGCTTCGATGATTGCTTCGTGACCTAGTGGAACATGAACAGCCATTTGATCTCCATCAAAATCAGCATTAAATGCTGTGCATGATAAAGGATGTAACTCAATGGCTTTACCTTCAATAAGTTTTGGTTGAAATGCTTGAATACCTAATCTATGTAATGTAGGAGCTCTATTTAATAATACAGGATGACCCACAAGTACATTTTCTAAAATATCCCAAATTACTGGTTCTTTTGTATCTACAAGTTTTTTTGCAGACTTTACAGTTTTAACAATACCTCTTTCAATTAATTTTCTAATAATAAAAGGCTTAAATAATTCTGCAGCCATATCTTTTGGAAGACCACATTCATGCATTTTTAATTTTGGACCAACAACAATTACAGATCTACCAGAATAATCTACTCTTTTACCAAGTAAATTCTGTCTAAACCTACCTTGCTTACCTTTTAACATATCTGTTAAAGATTTTAAAGACCTATTTCCATCAGATCTAACCGCATTAATTCTTCTTGAATTATCAAATAAAGAATCTACTGCTTCTTGAAGCATTCTTTTTTCATTTCTAAGGATTACTTCAGGAGCTTTAATTTCAAGTAATCTTTTTAACCTATTATTTCTTATAATGACTCTTCTATATAAGTCATTTAAATCTGAGGTTGCAAATCTCCCACCATCTAAAGGTACTAAAGGTCTTAGTTCTGGAGGGATAACAGGAATCATTTTGACAATCATCCATTCAGGTCTATTGTCTATATTTTGTCTTGAATCTCTAAAAGATTCAATAACTCTAAGTCTTTTTAATGCTTCTGCTTTTCTTTGTTGAGATGTTTCATTTGCCGCCTTATACCTTAAATCAACAGATAATGCATCTAAATCAATCTGAGATAATAACTCTGCAATTGCAGCTGCACCCATTCCTGCAATAAATTTATTTGGATCATCATTACTTAATAAATAATTATCTTTTGGTAAGGAGTCCGCAATATTTAAATATTCTTCTTCTGTAAGAAGATCCATTTTTTGACAACCATCTTCTTCTTTAACTCCTGGGTTAATTACCACATATCTTTCATAATATACTATTTGATTTAATTTTTTAGCAGGAATTCCTAACATATAACCAATTTTATTAGGAAGAGTTCTAAAATACCATATATGAGCTACTGGTACAACTAATTCAATGTGACCCATTCTACTCCTACGAACCTTCTTCTCAGTTACCTCGACTCCACATCTATCACATATTATACCTTTATATCTAATTCTTTTATATTTTCCACAATGGCATTCCCAATCCTTAACTGGACCAAATGTTCTCTCACAAAAAAGCCCACCCATTTCAGGTTTAAAAGTTCTATAGTTAATAGTTTCAGGAGCTGTCACTTCCCCAAAAGAATTTTCTAATATAGATTCAGGTGATGCTAGACTAACAATAATTTTGTTAAAGTCGTTTGTATTTCTTGTTTTGTTTGATATCATATAAATATATTAAATAGTTTATTTCATTGTTATTTCTAATGCTAAGCCTCTAAGTTCATGGATTAATACATTAAAAGACTCAGGAATTCCTGGCTTCTGCATATTCTCACCTTTAACTATAGCTTCGTAAGCTTTAGCTCTTCCAATAATATCATCTGATTTTATTGTTAAAATTTCTTGTAGTATATGTGATGCACCAAAAGCTTCTAAAGCCCATACTTCCATTTCTCCAAACCTTTGTCCACCAAATTGAGCTTTACCTCCCAATGGTTGTTGTGTAATTAGAGAATAAGGACCAATAGATCTAGAGTGCATTTTATCATCTACTAAATGTCCTAATTTTAACATATAAATCACTCCGACTGTAACAGGTTGATCAAATTTCTTACCAGTAAAACCATCATATAAAAACGTTCTTCCAAAAGAAGGTAATTGTGCACTTTTTAATTCTGAAGCAACTTCTTTTATAGTAGCACCATCAAAAATTGGAGTTCTATATTTTTTATTTAACTTTTGACCTGCCCATCCTAATGCTGTTTCATATAATTGACCAATATTCATTCTAGATGGTACACCAAGAGGATTTAGAACAATATCAACAGTTGACCCATCCTCTAAAAATGGCATATCTTCTTCTTTTACTATTTTAGCTACAACACCTTTATTACCATGTCTTCCTGCCATTTTGTCTCCAACTTTAAGCTTTCTCTTTTTAGCTACATAAACTTTAGCCATTTGAACTATTCCAGGTGCAAGTTCATCACCTACCTCAATTGAAAATCTATCTTTCTTAAAACCTGAAGCTAAATTATTTCTTTTAATGACATAGTTTTTAACAGCTTCGGCAATCAAACCATTAAGTTTTAAATCTTCAGTCCAATCTTCAAGTAAAACATCTTGAATTACACTTGATTCTTCAGGAACATTTAAGCTACTAATATCATAGTATTTATTTTTAGATGGAAATAGTTTATCAACAATAACTTTTTTAGAAAATTTTATACCTTTTTTAATTAATTCATCACCATACTTATGTTTAACACCTGATGATACTTTATTATTTAATAAGGTTTCAAATTTTTTAATAAGTCTCTCTTTTAGTTCAAATAATGATTTACTATACACACTTTTCAAAACTTCAATTTGTTGTTTTGCTATTTTCTTAGAATCTTTATCTTTTTTCTGTCTAGTAAATAATTTAGTATCAACTACAACACCATTTAAAGAAGGAGGCGCTTTTAATGAAGCATCTTTCACATCACCTGCTTTATCTCCAAATATAGCTCTCAATAATCTTTCTTCAGGTGTAGGATCACTTTCTCCTTTTGGAGTAATTTTACCAATTAATATATCACCTTCTTTAACCTTAGCACCAACCCTAACAATCCCATATTCATCTAAATCTTTAATTGCTTCATCGCTAACATTTGGAATTTCAGCTGTAAACTCTTCTTCACCTCTTTTTGTGTCTCTAACTTCTAATTTGTACTCTACAATATGTAGAGAAGTAAAAATGTCTTCTTTAACAACTTTTTCTGATATAACTATTGCATCTTCAAAATTGTAACCTTGCCAAGGCATAAAAGCTACCTTAAGATTTCTTCCTAATGCCAATTCTCCATCTTGAGTACCAAATCCCTCACAAATAACTTGACCATTAGAAACTTTATCTCCTTGTTTAACTATAGGTATAAGATTAACACATGTATCTTGATTAGTTCTTCTAAATTTAACTAGATCATATGTTTTAGAATTCTCATCAAAAGAAACTAATTTTTGATTTTTATCTAAGTCATATTTAATTTCAATTTTATTAGCATCAACATAAATTACAGTACCCTTACCTTCAGCAACAATAGTTGATCTTGAGTCTTTAGCAACCCTAGATTCCATACCAGTACCAACAATTGGAGAATCAGGTTGCATTAGAGGAACTGCTTGTCTCATCATATTAGATCCCATTAAAGCTCTATTTGCATCATCATGCTCTAAAAATGGAATTAAGGAAGCAGCAACTGAAACTATTTGATTTGGTGCAACATCCATATATTTTAATTCCTTATTCTTAGCAAGAGGAAAATCTCCTTCAAACCTTGCCTTTACAGTTTTATTTTTAAATGTTCCATTATCTTTTAAAGGAACATTTGCCTGGGCAATGTAAGAGTCATCTTCATCTTCAGCAGTTAAGTAATTAACTTTTCCAGAAAGATCAACTTTACCATCAGAAACATCTCTATAAGGTGTCTCAATGAATCCCATATTATTAACCTTAGCATGTACACATAATGAAGAAATAAGTCCAATATTTGGTCCTTCAGGGGTTTCAATAGTACATAGTCTGCCATAATGAGTATAATGAACATCCCTTACTTCAAAACCGGCTCTTTCTCTAGATAAACCACCAGGGCCTAAAGCAGACATTCTTCTTTTGTGAGTAATTTCAGCTAACGGATTAGTCTGATCCATAAACTGTGATAATTGATTTGTTCCAAAAAATGAATTTATAACTGAAGTTAATGTTCTTGCATTAATTAAATCTACAGGTTTAAAATCTTCATTATCCCTAACATTCATTCTTTCTTTAATAGTTCTTGACATACGAGCTAAACCAACACCAAACTGAGAATACAATTGTTCTCCAACTGTTCTAACCCTTCTATTACTTAAATGATCTATATCATCAACAACTGTTTTTGCATTAATTAATGTTATTAAGTACTTAACAATAAGAAGAATATCTTCATTAGTAAGAACTCTAACATTGTAATCTGTATTTAGATTCAATTTTTTATTTATTCTGTATCTTCCAACTTCACCTAAATCATATCTCTTCTCACTAAAAAATAAATTTTGAATTATATCCCTAGCAGTTTGTTCATCAGGTGCTTCTGTATTTCTAAGTTGTCTATAAATTTCTTCTAATGCTTCTTTTTCTGAGTTTGAAACATCTTTCTTTAAAGTATTATAAATAATAGCAAATTCACCTGAATTAATATCTTCTCTATGAATAGTAACATGAGAAGTTTCAGAAGCAATAATAACTTCAATATCATCTTCTTTTAATTCATGATCTCTATCTAATATTAATTCATTCCTATCTATTGAAATAACTTCACCAGTATCCTCATCTACAAAATCTTCAACCCAAGTTCTAAGAACTCTAGCAGCTAATTTTCTTCCTAAAGCCTTTTTTAATGATTTTTTATTAACATCAACTTCTTCAGATAATTTAAAAATATCTAAAATATCTTTATCAGAACCAAAACCTATTGCACGAAGTAGAGTAGTTATTGGAAATTTTTTCTTACGATCAATATATGCATACATAACATTATTAACATCTGTAGCAAATTCAATCCAAGAACCTCGAAATGGTATAATTCTAGCAGAATATAAAGGTGTTCCATTGGTATGTTTACTTTGAGCAAAGAAAACACCAGGAGATCTATGAAGCTGAGAAACAATAACTCTTTCTGCTCCGTTAATAACAAAAGAACCTTTATCAGTCATGTAGGGAATATTACCTAAAAAAACTTCTTGTTCTAAAGTTTCAAAATCATCATTATCTTCATCATTACACTGAAGTCTTAACTTAGCCTTTAATGGTAAAGAATATGTCAAACCTCTATCAATACATTCTCCAACAGTATATTTAGGAGGATCTACTGTATAATCAATGAATTCCAAAATAAAATTATCTCTTGAATCTGAAATTGGAAAATTCTCTTTAAAAACTTTAAAAAGCCCTTCATTATCTCTTCTTTCTGGAGGAGTTTCTAACTGGAAAAAGTCTTTATATGATTGTAATTGAACATCCAAAAAATCAGGATAATCTATTACATTTTGAAGTTTAGAAAAGTCGGTTCTTAGTGATTTTTTATTCAAATTATTAATATTTAATGGTTATAAAAAAAGTTATAATCCTACAATACTATTTGTAGGATTAAATTTATAGAATTGAATTATTTATTAATTTAATTCAACTTCAGCACCAGCTTCCTCTAATTGCTTTTTAGCTGCTTCTGCTTCGTCTTTAGCTACTCCTTCTTTAATTGCTTTTGGAGCACCATCAACCATATCTTTTGCATCTTTCAGTCCTAAACCTGTTAATTCTTTTACAAGTTTAACAACTGCTAGTTTAGATCCACCTGCTGATTTAAGAACTATATTAAAGTTCGTTTTTTCTTCAGCGGCTTCTCCACCAGCTTCTCCACCAGCTGCTGCTGCTGAAACAACAGTCGCTGCTGCTGCTGGTTCTATACCATACTCATCTTTCAAAATATTTGCCAATTCGCTTACATCCTTAACGGATAAATTTACGAGTTGATCAGCTATTGATTTTAAATCTGCCATTTTTATTTAATTTAAAGTTTATACTAATCTTGTTTATTTTCAAGTGCTTTTATAACACCCGATAATTTATTTTCAGAACTTTTAAGTAATGAAATAATATTTTTAGCTGGTGACTGTAACAATAAAATTACATCACCAATAAGTTCATTTTTACTCTTTAATTTAGAAAGAGAATCTAAATGATTATCTCCAATGAAGAAATCTGACTCAATTGCTGCAGCCTTTAGAGATGGATGATCAGAATCTAATGATTTTCTAAAATCTTTTAATACTTTGGCTGGACCACTTGGACTCTCATTAGTAAATAATAAGCCTGAAAAACCTTTTAAACTATCACTATCCAAAATTTCAGAATAATCACCCTCTTGATTTTCAAGTGCTTTTTTAATAAATGAATTTTTTACAACTTTATATTCAACATCTTTTTTAAAACACTTTTCTCTAAAAGAATTAATTTCAGCAACGGTTAACCCTGAAGCATCAAGTAAATAAAAAATATTATTTTCTTTGAACTTATTAGTTAAATTATTGACTACTTCTATTTTATTTTCTTTCTTCATATTAATTGTTTAATAATGAACTTTCAATTTTGATTGAACCACTCATTGTACTAGATAAACTAACACTTTTAACATATATACCTTTAGCTGAAGAAGGCCTTAATTTTACAATAAAGTTTAACAACTCTTGAGCATTTTCATTAATCTTTTTAGAGTCAAAAGAAACTTTTCCAATGGAAGCATGAATTATCCCAAATTTATCAACCTTAAAATCTATTTTACCAGCTTTAACATCTTTAATAGCTTTACCTATATCATTTGTAACAGTACCAGATTTTGGATTTGGCATTAACCCTCTAGGGCCTAATACTTTACCAAGTTTACCTAATTTAGGCATAAGAGTTGGGACAGTAATAATTACATCCATATCTGTCCATCCACCTTCAATTTTTTTTACAAAATCATCCAATCCAACATAATCTGCTCCAGCTTTTTTTGCTTCTTCTTCTTTATCAGGAGTACATAAAGCAAGAACTTTTAATGTTTTACCAGTTCCATGAGGAAGGGAAATTGCACCTCTAATCATTTGATCTGGCTTTTTAGGATCTACCCCAAGTCTTATATCTAAATCAATAGATGCATCAAACTTAGTAAATGAAATATCCTTTATTATTTTAGAAGCTTCTTCTAAAGTGTATAACTTTTGAGAGTCATACTTTTCTAATATTATTTTTTTATTTTTAGTTAATCTTGACATTTAATTTATAAATTTTCCGGAAAAACTCCCTTTACTTTAACACCCATACTTCTAGCTGTTCCTGCAATCATTTTCATAGCAGAACCAACTTTATATGCATTTAAATCTTTCATTTTCGTTTCAGCAATATCCTTTACTTGATTCCATGTTATAGAGCCAACTTTACTTAAGTTTGGTTGATCTGAACCCTTTTTTTTATTTGCAGCTTGTAATATTAGAACAGCAGCAGGAGGAGTCTTAATTACAAAGTCAAAAGACTTACCCTTATATATAGTAATAACCACAGGTAATACTTGCCCTTTTCTATCCTCTGTTCTTGCATTAAATTGATTACAAAAATCCATTATATTCAATCCCTTACTACCTAGTGCAGGACCAACTGGTGGTGCAGGATTAGCCTGACCTCCTCTTACTTGTAATTTCAAATAACCATCAATTTGTTTTGCCATTATTAATTAGATTTTTCTACTTGGAAATAATTTAACTCAACAGGAGTACTTCTTCCAAAAATTTTAACAGTTACATTTAATTTTTTTCTATCTTCAAAAATTTGTGCTATTGATCCAGTAAAACCATTAAAAGGTCCATCCATTACCTTTACATCCTCTCCAACAACAAATGGAGATAACATAACTTCATCTTCTGCATTTGATTCATCAAATTTTCCAAAAATTCTATTTATTTCACTTTCTCTTAAAGGAATTGGAACCCTTGATGCACCAGCACCAGAACCGAGAAACCCAATTACACCAGGAACATTTTTTATTACAGGCTGAACCTCTCCATGAGAAAAGTCTGCAGAAACAAGTACATATCCTGGAAAATAATTTTTTTCTTTAATTTGTTTTTTACCATTCCTCATAACATAAACCTTTTCATAAGGTATCATGACCTCTGGTATAAATTTTTCTAATGAATTTCTAGAAATCTCTCTTTCTAAATAAGTTTTAATCTTATTTTCTTTACCACTAATTGCACGAATAACATACCAATTCAAACCCATATCAAAAATAATTATTAAAAAGTTTCATAGAACAAAGACATGGCATTTTCAAATCCCAAATCAATTACTCCAATAAACAATGCGAAGATTAATGATGCAACAAGTACTAAAACAGAACTATTCTGAAGACTATTCAAGCTTGGCCAGGTAACTTTATTTACCATTTCTTGATAAGACTCTGTTATATAATTAATCAACTTAAACATATCAAAAATATTAAGGCTCCTAGCACGGGTGGAGAGACTCGAACTCCCAACCAACGGTTTTGGAGACCGCTACTCTACCAATTGAGCTACACCCGTTTAAAAAAAATGCAGGCCAATAAGCCTGCAAATTTAGAATATTTGTTATTATTTAACAAGTAAATAAGTTAAATAATTTACTAAATATTACAATTCAATATTTAGTCTAAAATTTCTGTTACTTGACCTGCTCCAACTGTTCTACCACCTTCTCTTATTGCAAATCTTAAACCTTTTTCTAGAGCAACTTTATTTATCAATTTAACTTCAATAGTTAAATTATCTCCAGGCATTACCATCTCTACTTTTTCTGGTAAAAATATTTCTCCTGTAACATCAGTAGTTCTTAGATAAAACTGTGGTCTATATTTATTAAAGAATGGTGTGTGTCTACCACCCTCTTCTTTTGATAAAACATATACTTCAGCTTTAAAATGAGAATGTGGTGTTACAGAACCTGGCTTACAAATAATCATTCCTCTTTTAATATCTGTTTTTTCAATACCTCTTAATAAAAGACCTGCATTATCACCAGCTTGACCTCTATCTAAAATTTTTCTAAACATTTCAACTCCAGTAATAGTTGATTTCAGATCTTCAGCACCCATTCCAATAATATCAACAGATTCTCCAGTATTAACTATACCTCTTTCAATTCTACCAGTAGCTACAGTTCCTCTTCCTGTAATAGAAAATACATCTTCAACTGGCATTAAAAAATCTTTATCAGTTTGCCTTTCTGGCTCTGGTATATAAGAATCAACAGTACCCATTAACTCCATAGTTTTTTCCACCCATTCAGCTTCACCATTTAAGGCACCTAGCGCTGATCCAGATGTAATTGGAATATCATCTCCAGGAAATTCGTAAAAACTTAATAATTCTCTAATTTCCATCTCAACAAGTTCTAAAAGCTCAGCATCATCAACAAGATCAACTTTATTTATAAAAACGACTAGAGCTGGAACACCAACTTGTCTTGCTAATAAAATATGTTCTCTTGTTTGAGGCATAGGACCATCTGTTCCTGCCACAACAAGAATAGCACCATCCATTTGCGCTGCACCTGTTACCATGTTTTTAACATAATCAGCATGACCAGGACAATCTACATGAGCATAATGTCTGTTTTCAGTTTCATATTCAACATGTGCTGTGTTAATTGTAATGCCTCTTTCTTTTTCTTCAGGAGCATTATCAATTTGTTCAAAATCTCTTTTTTCAGCCAATCCTTTGTCCGCTAAGACTTTAGTAATTGCTGCAGTCAGAGTAGTTTTTCCATGATCGACATGACCAATAGTTCCTATATTAACATGCGGTTTCGATCTATCAAAGGTTTCTTTTGCCATAATTTTTAAAATTTAACTCAAATTTAACTTAAATAAACAATATTTCAATTTTTTACATCTTTTAATGAGCCGATGACGGGACTTGAACCCGTGACCTCTTCCTTACCAAGGAAGTACTCTACCTCTGAGCTACATCGGCTTATGAGCGGGCGAAGAGATTCGAACCCTCGACCTACAGCTTGGAAGGCTGTCGCTCTACCAACTGAGCTACGCCCGCTTATTATTATAAAAATTAAGTGGGGGGAGTAGGATTCGAACCTACGAAGACATAAGTCAGCAGATTTACAGTCTGCCCCAGTTGGCCGCTTTGGTATCCCCCCTTCTTAAATCATTATAATTTTTAGCCTATTAAGCTCAAAGGTCAGCAAAATTATAATGTTTTTTATTTTATACAAACTTTTAATAAAAATTGTTCTTATAATAATTTCTTAATTAGAAGACTAAAAATTTGATCTATATTATATTTACAAAAAATATTAATAGATGAAATACAAAAGAATTTTACTTAAACTCAGCGGAGAAGCTTTAATGGGGGAAAAAAATTTTGGAATCGACTCAGAAAGATTAAAAAAATATTCTACTGAAATAAAAAATATTCAAGATTTAGGTATTGAGGTAGCTATAGTAATTGGAGGTGGTAATATATTTAGAGGTATTGAATCAGAAAAAACGGGAATTGATAGGGTTCAAGGGGATTATATGGGAATGCTTGCAACTGTTATAAATAGCATGGCTCTTCAAAGCTTTTTAGAAAAACTTGGTTGTGATACAAGATTATTATCTGGTTTTAATATTGATCAAGTTTGTGAACCATTTATAAGAAGAAAAGCAATTAGACACTTGGAAAAAAATAGAGTTGTAATTTTTGGAGCTGGCCTTGGTAAACCTTATTTTACAACTGATTCTACTGCTAGTTTACGTGCAATTGAAATAGAAGCAAATATTGTTTTAAAAGGAACTCGAGTAGATGGAGTATATAATTCAGATCCAGAAAAATCTTCATCAGCAGTAAAATTTAATGAAATATCTTTTGATGAAGTATATAAAAAAAATCTTAATATTATGGATATGACTGCATTTACTCTATGTAAAGAAAATAATTTACCCATAATTGTTTTTGATATGAATAAACCAGGTAATCTGATAAAAATAATTGAAGGAGAAAAAATTGGAACATTAATTTATTAAAATGGAAGAAATAGAATTAGTATTAGAAGACACAAATGAAAGAATGGAAAAATCTATTCAATTCCTAACTAAAGAATTGACAAAAATAAGAGCAGGAAAAGCAATGCCTAATATGTTAGATGGAGTAAGTGTTGATTATTATGGTGTTAATACACCCATCGCTCAAGTATCTTCCATAACAACACCTGATAGTAGAACAATATTTATAAAACCTTGGGAGAAAACAATAATTCAAGAAATTGAAAAAGCAATTCTTGATAGTGATTTAGGATTAAATCCCCAAAATGATGGAGAAAATATTTTCATAAACATTCCACCATTAACTGAAGAAAGAAGATTAGTTCTTGTAAAGCAAATAAAAAATGAAGGAGAAAAGGGAAAAATAAGTATTAGATCAGTAAGAAAAGAATCTAATGAATTTATTAAGAAACTAACTGATGATGGAGTTTCGGAAGATCAAATAAGATCTGGAGAAGATCAAATACAAAAAGTTACAGATAATTATATTAAAAAAATTGATGATTTAATCAGTATCAAAGAAAAAGAATTAATAACTATTTAACTGTAGTAATTATTTTTCTTTATTATATCTTCTATGACTTGAGGAACATAATCTTTGATAGATTTATTATTTCTAATTTTTTTTCTTATTTCAGTTGATGAAATGTTAATTTTTTTTCCATCAAAAAGTTTATTAGAATCAATATTATTTGATCTAGGATAAATAATTAAATCATAATTATTTTTAATAATAGAACTATCTTTCCAAGAATCAAAAGATTCTAAATTATCCTCTCCAAGAATAATTTTATAATTGTTTTTTAAGTTTTTAGAATTTAAAAAATTTAAAGTCTTAATAGTGTAATTAGGTTTACTAAGTTCAAATTCAATAGATGATGATATTATATTTTTTAAATTTTTGATAGCTTCATCAACCATATATAGTCTTATATTTTCATCTAAAATATTTATCCTTTCTTTAAATGGACTTTGAGGAGTTACAACTAACCAAATGGAATCTACTTTTTTTGATTTTAAAATCTCTTTACATATATATATATGACCATTATGTATAGGGTTATATGTTCCAAAATAAAGACCAATATTCATGTTAAAATAAAATTATTTATAACAGATAAAATTTCTTTTTTTGTTTGATCAATTTTATCATTCAATATTACTACATCAAACTCATCTTTTAATAAAATTTCTTGTTTAGATTTTTCAATTCTTTCATTTATACTTTTTTCTGTTTCACTTCCTCTTTTCTGAAGTCTATCTTTTAGAGTTAATAGATTTGGAACATCTAAAAACACTGATAAAGAATTATCGCCAAAGTACTTTTTTAAATTTAAACCACCTTTAACGTCTACATCAAAAATGATATTTTTATTTTTATTCAATAATCTATCTATTTCAGATTTTAAAGTTCCTTTATAATCACCTTCATATACTTCTTCCCATTCAACAAAATCCCCTTTCTTCAAATGATTATTGAATTTAATTTTATTTATAAAATAATAATCTATTCCATCTTTTTCATTTTTTCTTTTAGCCCTTGTAGTAGTTGATACAGAAAAAGATAATGTATTTATATTCTTTAAAAGAAAAGACGCAATTGTAGATTTACCAGAACCTGATGGAGCAGAAATTATTATAAACTTATTATTCATACATTAATTTGTTTGCATTGTATAAAGTACAAAAATAAGAAATATTTAAACTAATCTTATATCACCAAAATTGAATTTCATAAGAGATTGATTTGACTTAATGATTAATGAACCATCTAATGAAACATCCACAATTTTTCCTTTTATAATATCTGACTTATATAAATACTCTTTTTCGATTTTATAACCCATTAAATTTTTTTTATAAAAATTCATTTGATCTAATGAATCTATTTTTAAATATTCTTTCATCAAAATATCTTTAAAAATTTGAAGAAAATTTATTATTTCAACTTCTTTTTTAATTTCATTAAATATAGATGTTGCCTTTAGATTATTAAAATTAGTTTGATTGACATTTAACCCAATTCCTACTACTGCATTATGAATTGATTTTTTAAAAACTAAATTTTCAATTAAAATTCCAGCTATTTTTTTTTCTTTAACATAGATATCATTTGGCCATTTTATAGATACATCATTTATATTAAAACTTATTAATGATTTATATAATGAAATTGAAGTAAGTATATGTAATAAAAATTGTGAAGAAAGCTTAATGTTTGGACATAATAAAAAAGAAAAAGTTAAATTTTTATTTTTTTCAGATAGCCAATGATTATTTCTCTGACCTCTCCCTTTGGTTTGGTTACTAGTATGAACTATAGTGCCTTCTTCATACGATTTCTTTTTTAAAATTTTTAATAAAAAATCATTTGTTGAAAGACATTCTGTCATATAAATATAAGTTTTATTATCAAATAGGACTTTGGCAGAATTTTTGTACATATATTAACTAAATTTAAATAATATTTAATTTCTTAAAGTTGCAACTCAAAAAAAATACGGACTCTAATAAACTCAGTAAATTTATAGCAACCTGTATGGATGAGAATAAAGCTGAAGATATTAAAATACTTAATTTAAAAAAAATTAATAACTCAGTAACCGATTATTTCGTTCTATGTACTGGGAAATCAACAATTCAAATAGATGCTATAGCTGATAAAATTGAAGAAAAAGTATCAATAAAATTCAGTGAAAAGCCTTGGAAAAAAGAAGGAAAATTAAATAAAGAATGGATATTAATTGATTTTGTTAATGTAGTTGTGCATATTTTTCAAGAAAATAAAAGAAGTTTATACAATCTTGAAAAATTATGGGGCGATGCTAAATTAGAAATAATAAAATAATATGAAAAAAAATAAAAAAAGCATTTTAGAAAACCAACCAAAATTTAATAATCAATTGTGGCTTGTTTTTATAATATCCTCTGTATTATATATCTCTTATAGTCTTTTCAGTACGAACCCAATTCGTATAGATTATAATCGTTTTGAAAAAATGATAAAAAGCTATGATGTTTCAAAGATTATAGTTGTTAAAAACCAAGAAATAGTTGAAATAACCCTTAACGAAGATGCTCTTTTAAACTCAACATATAAAGACGAACTTGAATCTGCTAATTTAATAATGAATACTAATGGTCCTCATTATCAACTGGAGGTATCATCAATTGAAAGTTTTGAAAAAAGATATTTTGATTTAATTAATTCCCTGAAAAAAGAAAATAACAAAGAAGTTCAATATTTAACTGAAAAAAGATATGATTTCTATTCTTTTTTACAAACTTGGGGATTCACAATTCTTATATTAATTGGGTTCTGGTTTTTAATAAGAAGAATGTCTGGAGGAGGAGGTCCTGGAGGTCAAATCTTTAATATTGGAAAATCAAAAGCATCTCTCTTTGATAAAGAGAGTAAAATAAAATTAAACTTTAATGATGTTGCAGGCCTTGAAGAAGCTAAAGAAGAAGTAAAAGAAATTGTAGAGTTTTTAAAAACTCCAAAAAAATTCACAAAACTAGGTGGTAAAATTCCTAAAGGTGCTTTATTAGTAGGTGCACCTGGAACAGGAAAAACTTTATTAGCAAAAGCAGTAGCTGGAGAAGCTGCAGTACCATTTTACTCATTATCTGGCTCAGACTTCGTTGAAATGTTCGTAGGAGTAGGTGCCGCTAGAGTTAGGGATTTATTTAAAAAAGCAAAAGAAAAAGCCCCTTGTATAGTTTTTATAGATGAAATAGATGCTATAGGAAGATCAAGAGGTAAAGGTCAAATGCCTGGATCTAATGACGAAAGAGAAAATACACTAAACTCCTTACTTGTAGAAATGGATGGGTTTAGTACTGACTCAGGTGTAATTATTTTAGCAGCGACAAATAGACCTGATGTATTAGACTCTGCTCTATTAAGACCTGGAAGGTTTGACAGACAAATAACTATTGATAAACCTGATCTTATTGGTAGAGAAGCTATTTTTAAAGTTCATATAAGAAATCTTAAATTAAGTAAAAATGTAATAATCAAAAATTTAGCTGCCCAAACACCTGGATTTGCAGGAGCTGAAATTGCAAATGTTTGCAATGAATCTGCACTTATTGCAGCTAGAAAAGATAAAGATGCTATTGAAATGGATGATTTTCAAGATGCTATTGATAGAGTAATTGGTGGCCTAGAGAAAAAAAATAAAATTATACTTCCCGAAGAAAAAAAGATTGTAGCTTATCATGAAGCTGGACATGCGGTAACAGGATGGTACCTTGAACATGCAGATCCATTAGTTAAAGTTAGCATTGTTCCAAGAGGTATAGCTGCTCTTGGTTATGCTCAGTACTTACCTAAAGAACAGTTTTTATATCAAACGGATCAATTAATTGATGAAATGTGTATGGCTCTTGGTGGTAGAGCTGCAGAAGAAATAATTTTTGGAAAAATATCAACGGGAGCATTAAGTGATTTAGAAAGAATTACAAAAATGGCATATAGTATAGTATCTGTTTACGGTATGAATAAAAATATAGGCAATATATCATTTTTTGACTCTAAGCAAACTGACTATAATTTCACAAAACCTTATTCTGATGCTACAGCAGAAAAAATTGATTTTGAAGTTAAAAAAATAGTAGAGGATGCATACATTAGAACTAAAAATCTTCTAATAGATAAAAAGAAAGAACTTGAAAAAATTGCTAATAAATTGCTAGAAAAAGAAATTCTCTTTCAAAATGATATTGAAAAATTAATTGGGAAAAGACCATTTAAAAATCTTACAACTTATCAATCATATACTGAAGAAAAAAAACCAAGTAAAATAGAGAAAAAAATAAAAAAAGATAATGAAGAAAATAACCCTAAACCTTCAGAAGAATAAAAAAGCATACTTTGCTGGTGATTTTCATTTAGGAAAACCTAATGAATATGATTCAAATATAAGAGAAAAACATATAGTTAAATGGCTTGAATATATTGAATCAGATGCTCAAGAAATTTTTTTAATGGGTGATATATTTGACTTTTGGTTTGAATATAAAAAGACAGTTCCAAAGGGTTATGTTAGGCTCCTTGGTAAACTTGCAAATATGTCTGATAATAAAATTAATATTCATTATTTTCTTGGAAATCATGATATGTGGGCAATAAATTATTTTGAAAGTCTTGGAATTAAAGTTTATCATAACCCTTATAAGTTTAAAATTAATGATTTAATTTTTCTTATAGGACATGGAGATGGTTTAGGAAAAGGAGATCAAGGATTCAAATTCTTAAAAAGAATTTTTAGAAATAAAATTATTCAAAAACTTTTTAGAATAATCCATCCAGATATAGGGATTAGCCTTGGTAATTATTTATCTAGAAAAAAAAATAAAAAAATTAATAATAAAAGTTCAATTATTAACGATGATAGAATTTTCAATTATTGTAAAGATATTGAAATCAATCATCATCATGATTTATATATTTTTGGTCACAGCCATAAAGTATCAGAAAGAAAAATAAATGGAAAAAGCAAATACTATAACATGGGAGAATGGATTTCCTCATCCAATTATCTAGTTACAGACTGTAAAACTTTTAGAATTAACAAATTTTAATTTTTCAATTGCCTTAATAATTTAAGTTGCATCTCTCTATTTAATATTTCCTTAGAAGAAATATTTTTTAAAAGTTTATCTTTTAATTTATTATTTAAAACTTTAAAGTTTTCAATATCATCTTTTGAAAAAGAAGTTACATGTAACTTTTCTTTAAAATTTAATTTATATCCTAATGACTTTAAAAATAAATGATTAATAGATTCGAAAAGTAAAATATCATTATTTGTTAATTCATTAAAATATTTTTCTTTATTATTTTTTATTAAAGGTCTAGATAAGTTTTTCCACAATTTACCTGATGATGATGCACTAATAGAATCATCTGATTTATAAAAATCAAGAAAATTATCATTATAATCTATCAAGTATTTATCACAAAAACTTTTTAATATCAATTTAGGATTTGATAATAAATCTTCATATTTCACTGGAAAAAAATTATTTTTTGAAGTTATTTCTTGGATTTTTAAAGATATCATTTGGTCTTTATTCCATTTTTTAGATAAAAAATATATATGTTTATCACCAATAGGAGCTTTCATGAAAGATGAAGAAACATCTCTCCCATCCCTATATATATAAATATAAATTGGTTTCAAGTTCTTAAAATTTTCATTTTTATAAAAGTTTAGGTTGTAAAGACTCTTACAACACCAGCAACTAACTCTAGAATCTAATTCAGCATTAATTTCATAAACTGATTTGAAAATTTGAAATAATGATTTAGATTCAGACCTTTTAATAATTTGATTTTTTGAAGGAATACTTTTCCATTTAATAGGATTTATCTTTATCCAACTTAACACATCATCAATTAGAGTTTCAAAATTATTTCCAGAATTTAGATTCCCATAATTTGGTATTAGAGGATAAAAAGTTTTTAAAATATGTGGAGGATGTGGAGCATAAATCCCTTCTAACTGATTTAGCATTAATCTTAACAAATTAGATCCTGATCTCTGAGTTCCAATAAATTGAAAAAATTTCATTAGTTAAGTTGTAAATAATATCCCAGTGCACCGAATGTTAAAATTAGAAATAAAGGATGAACTATTTTTTTTTCTAGAATTAAAAATGAGATAATAAATATTATAATATTGAAAGAATTAAACATTTCCTCCTTAAACATAATAATATAACCTGAGTAACATATTAGACCAATTATTCCAATTTTAAATCCTTTAATCATTATTTTAAAAAATGAATTTCTTTTAAAAAAATAATAAACTCTTGAAAAAAATATAATAACTACTGAAGAAGGAAGGAATATTGAAATAGTAGCAACAAATGCACCAATAATTCCATTGATTTTATAACCTATAAATGTAGCGGTTATTAAAATAGGACCTGGAGTTATTTGACCCATAGCTATTGAGTCAATAAATTCTCTTTGTGTAAGCCAACCTAACTGCTCAACAATTATTTTATCCAAATAAGGAATGAAAACATAACCTCCTCCAAATAAGGTTAAAGAAATATTAGAAAAAATTCTAGCTAAATTAAAAGTATCAGTATTAATAGATGAATTATTTAAAAAAACATATAAAAAAGCCATAATTATTCCTGCAATTAAAATCCCTTTTATTTTTATAAAATGCTTTGTCGTATTTTTAACTGAAACACCAAATTTTATTTTATTTTTATTATATAAAATATTTAAAAATCCACATATCAATAGCGGAAGAATAATTGAAATATATCCCTTAATAAAATACGCAATAAAGAAACTTAGAATAACTAAAATAGATGAAAAAAATTTATTTTTAGTGTCTTTAAATAAATCAAAAGCAACCATAAAAATAACAGCAGAGACAACAGGCATAACCCCAATAAAAAAAGAAGTAAATCCAGGTATATTTTTAGAGTTTATATACAAATGAGAAAACAAAACCATAATTAAAAAAGAAGGTAGTAACACAGCAATAAAAGCAATCACCGCCCCCTTCCATCCCTTTAATAAAAAACCAACATATGAAGCTACATTTATAGCCATTGGTCCTGGCAAAAAGCTAGCCATTGTTATGGCATCAAAGATTTTATTGTTTTTTAATATTTTAGTTCTTTCAGCAAATTCATACTTTATCATTGCTATTAACATCATGTAACCACCAAAAGAAATAGTGCCTGTTTTCAAGAAAATAAAAAATAATCTCAAATATGAGATTTTATATTTCATTATTAATGGATTAATTTTTATTAAAGCAATTTATCTAAATAATAAGCTCGATAAAAAGAATTATCACTTTTTAAATTCCATAAAACTTTCCCTTTCATATTGGTTACTACAACCCTGCTATTAACAGTACTTGCGAATAAAAGTTTATCATTATTAAAAAGATATACGCTTCCCTGCTTAAAGGAAAACAAATCATCAGGTAGAAATACACTATTTATTAAATTAAATTCCTTCTTTGATTCATCTAAACTAAAAATTAATGCTCTAGAAGATTTTCTAATCTTACTATCACCATTATCAAATAACATGTACTTCTCTTCATCAATTTTATGTATTGCATGTTGCTGATAAAATATATCTTCATTTGATAGCTTAAAATCACCATTTATTCCAAGTTTCCAAATAATATTTCCATTTGTTGAATTAACTTTCCACACCTGATTAAAACTTCTAAATGATAATAAAAAATTCCCATCATTATCAACACTTATTGCATTTGCATGGCTCCAATCTTCTTGTATCAAATATTCATTACTTGAATGTTTTGGATTTATAAAATCAAAAATATTCCACTCCCATAATAAGTTACCTATTGAGTCATAAATAACAATACCATCACCTTTAAGACTACTAATTTTAGTATCATTTTTTAATTCAAAATATTTATAAGTCAGACCTATATATTTATTTTCATACTTTAATATATCATGATGTAATATATTTTCTTTTGTATCAATAGATAATATAGTATCTCCCGTAAAACTTATTTCATGAATTAAATTCTCTTTAGATAGAGAAATATAAGAAGAAGAATTAATAGTATTAAAAGGTCTTGAAAGGGTTGAGTCTGCAATACTATACCAAATAGGTCTAGCCTTAGAATCTATTAATAATTGTATTCCAGGATTTGTTTGAGTTCTTAAAAAAATATACCCATCAAATTCATAATTATTGATTTCTAAATCAAATGAAGGCAGTATCTCTGGAAAATCTCTAGTTGTAAATGAAAACAATTTAGATGTATAATTAGAATTATTATAGGTAGTGTTAATAGTAAAACTATACTTTACTGAAGGCTTTAATAATAATAAAGATATATCATGCACTTTTTTATTTTTTGAAATTAAAGAATTAAATATTGTATCGGAATCTAAAGTCCAATAAGATATATAAGAATCTCCCTTAACTTCAGTAGAAAATTTAATATTATAATTAGAATAATTATAATATGATGTTTTAAGGTTAACATCATTATAAATATTTTTCTTACCACATGAAATAAGGTAGAATATCAAAAAAAATAATAAAAAATATGGTGATCTATTTAATTTCATTTTCTCACTACTAATTTAGTTGATTTGTAAGAACCATCAGAAAAAACAACATACATTATATAAATTCCTTCATTTATATTTGAACTTTTTATTTTTATATCATTATTTAAGTCTTTTATGATATTTATATCAATCTTTTTTCCTTTTAAATCATATAATTCTATAAAAGAAATCTCTTTTATAGATTCATTTATAACATTAATAAATGTATTATTATTTATAGGATTTGGGAATACCCTAAAGTTGTAAGATTGCTTTTCAATAGCATTTATAATATCAATATTTAAAAAATAAGATTTAGCCATATCAAAAGCATCATTACCAACTTTCTTTCCAATTAATCTTCCAGGAAGATCATCAATATAAGGATGAATTCCTCCCCATATTCTAGAAAGAGAACACTGGTCAGCTGCATCATCATATTTTGCCCATTGTAATTTCATATCAATTGATGGTCCCTTTTCAAAAACTAAAAATTCATCTTTCTGAATATCAAACTCACCTATACCACCTGGAAAAAATGGACTTCCTGTAATTTTTGATAAAACTGTAGCCGCAGCTTTAGAATATGTAGAGTGACCTGAAACATATCCAGCAAATGGGGGTGTAACAAAACTAGGTCTTTGATAAGGCCACCAATTTTCAGCTAATATCCACCCAGATCCAGATTCATTATTAACAAATTCTCCATTTTCATGACCTTTCCAAGTAAATAATTTGATCTTTCCAAGATTTTCTAAATTATCTCCAACTAAGGAATCATTTAAATTAACAATTTCAATATAATTCTCTATTAAATTATATCCATTTGGGTTATAATTTAAAGAATCATTAAATGTAGATTGTCCTTGATCAGACAAGTACCTCAAAACTGAAATTGGTCTTATATAATCATAATAGCCTTTTATTCCCCATGCAGATATTGCAGCATCGTGCATTGCACCTCCTAAAGTAAAGTATGATTTAATATCCCATTCTAAATCATCCAATTCTTCTCCATTTCCTTCAAACTTTTTTACTAATAATTCACTATCATTAACTTCATTTAAAATAACAAACCAATGTCCAGGTGGAGTCTCAGAATCGGGCCCATCTGCCCAAAATTCTGCTAATACCCTAACATAATCACCACGTGGAACCAATTGTTGTTCGTATGGGGAATTTATTATTGGATTAATAGAATAACCCTGACCTATATCCCCTCCATCAAAATATTTATAGAACGAGGCATAATCAATAATTTCTTCGGGATAATTGGAAACATTACCTATTGAGTTTGGAGAGATATCCCATATAACTCCATCTTTTCTATCAAGATGTGAAGACCATACTGAAACCATTGAAAAAGCATGTTTAAAAAGGCTATCTGATAAACCTTGATTAATAGTATCTATATATACTGGTTCACCTGCATCATGATATATTTTATATATATCATCATCTCTAACTTTAATAACTAAATCTTCTTGAGATAATGCAAAAGGAATGACATTACCCCATTCTGGGGATATAAAACTTGGTATTCCATCTATTATATTTCCAGATTGATCAATAAATTCTCCTAATAATAATGACTGCCATCTATTGGGATCTATTAAATTTTGATTTCCAGATAAATTTGGGTTTAAAGGAGGGTTTATAGGTTCATAATAAGTGTTAACATAATTATTTATTTCATTAGAATTATCTTGTTTACCATAATTAATATATAATTCAGCAATATAATTTCCTATTGACCTAGGATCTCCACTTAAATAGTCTTTTGCTTTATAATTATAGTCATAATCTAAATTTATCATCATAGAATCAATTTTACTTAATGTAAAAGCAGAATTAACAGACTTCTTAAAACGATGCTTCAATAAGCTATAAGAAGCAAAAGAAATAATTTCATTTATAGCATTTTGATCAAAAGAAAAATTTTCAGAATACTGAAACATAAAATTTATATCATTGACAGAATTATTTAAAAGAAATGGAGTTGAACTAATGCTATCTAATACTTTTGAATTAATAACAAAAGCATCATACATCATAGCAGATAAATGAAATAAATTTCTTGCATGTACTGGAGGTCTAGCTAAATCATTACGAATAGCATCAAGTAAAACTTCCATCCATTTCCTAGCTATGCTCTTCTCGAACTCATCATTATTAGAAGTTTCTTTTACAAGATTTAAAATTGTAAACTCAACTGTAGATTTACAACCCAAAGAATCTCTGATACTTATAGAGTGAACACCAGAGCTTAAATTTGTAAAATAAAATTTATTTTTAATATAATCTGATCCATCTAAAGAAACATAATAAGGATTGTCTTCAAGTCCTAATACTTTTATTGAACTAGAGTAATTCGATGTTATATTTTTTTGTAATAATGAAAATTGAGGTGGAACAACAGATGAAATTAAAATAGAATCAGAAATAAAAGAATTTCCATTAATATCTGTTACTTCAACATAATAATATCCTGGAGTAGATACACTTATACTTTTAGTTGTATCTCCATTAGACCATCTATAAGAACTAAATTTACCAGCTTCTAAAAGTGTAATCCCACCACCACAAAAAAATTGAGAATTAGTGAAAATTCTTGGAGGAAGTAATGATGATCCTTCAAAAACATTCAAAGTCGTATTAATCGAAGGGTTAATAATTTTATCTTTAACGCCAGATGGCCATTTAATAATTAAAGAATCTATAATTTCATTCTCTCCAAAACCAAAAAAAATGGAATTCGTATTTTGGGATATATATCCTTGAGTTGAATGTGTTGTTCTATATTGAATAAGATCATTTGTATATAACTTAATTGAAGAACCATACCCGTCATGATTTGATTCCAATCCAGTAAGTTTTAGTTTAATCCAATTATTCTTACCAGAATAATTATTCTTAAGAAGAAAAGAATTTGAAGGAGAATTATTTAAGACCACTATATCAGGAAGTCCATCGTTATTATAATCACCTGTAGCATTTCCAAAACTACTTACTGTGTCCATATTAAGACCTAAAGAAGTGTTTAGGGTAAAATATTTTCCAAAAATATTAGAATAGAAAGCACTAGATAATGTATCCATACCAACTAAAGAACCACTTACATAAAGATCTTCATAACCATCCAGATCAAAATCTTCAAACTGAGAACCCCACCCAATACCATTAAATGAAACACCTAACTGATTAGCTGATTCAGTAAAAGTTAAATCTTTATTATTAACAAACATCTTACTACCATCTTCTATATTGGTAGAATACATATCCATAAATCCATCATTATTAAAATCATTAATGGTAACAGACATACCATTCATGAGAATACCAGAGTTTGAAGATTCACTTATATTTGTAAAGGAACTATTTCCATTATTATAGTATAATGAATTTCCAGACATTTTATCATTAGCAATGTATAGATCTTGAAAGTTATCATTATTAATATCAAAAAAAGTAGCACAAAAAGGTAATTTGTTTAACTCAAGCAAACCAGAAGATGAAGTTATATCTGAAAAATAATTAGCTGAATCACTTAAAAAAAGTTTAGCATTATTTATACTAGCACTATCATTTCTATATGATTGATATAAATCTAAGTAACCATCATTATTAATATCTGACCATGAAGAGCCAAATGAGTTAGATAAGGAATCAGGCAATCCAACTTTTAAAGTAATATCTTCAAAATATAAAGAACCCTTATTTTGAAATAACTTATTTTTACCTTCAAATGAAGTTATATATAAATCCTTATCATAATCATTATCATAATCTATCCAAAGAATCTGCTTAGCTTGATAAGGAAAATCTATATTTAAATCTATTAGATTAAAAGTACCTTCAACATTTATAAAAAAAAGTATAGAATTATCCCCGTTTGTAGGAATTGATATATCATCGTAACCATCACCATTAAAGTCAGCAAAACTTAATCCGGCACCAGAAACACCATTAAAATAAGTATGGTTAAACCCTACTGAATTAGATACTTCATTAAAATAAAGTTGAGAAAAAAGATTTGAATTACTTAGAAAAAATAATAAAAGAAGAAGAGATGTTCTTTTAATCATAAGGCTAAATTAAAAGAAAAAAGTCTAATTTCTATAATAAAAAAAAAGGTAACAATTTTCATCGTTACCTTAATTTTTCATATAAAATATATGAGATTACTAATTAGTTCAGTCCAGCTGGCCATGTTCCACCATCATTTCTAGTTAACCCAGAAACAGCAGATTCACCATAATCGTTAACCCAATCTATTGTAACTGTAGTTGCACTAGCATTTACACTAACTGAATTAAACGAATAAACCTCAGACCATTGAGAAGCACCAATCGCTGATAAAACATTACAAGCGTCTTGTATTTTCAATGTTCCCATAGGTTTACCAGTCCACCCACCATAGCAGGCGAAATAAGCACCATATGAGAAATCACCATCAGAAACTTTATATAAGTTATCTGCACCAGCAAGTTCCCATGAACCAGAATACGTACCTGTAGATCCACACCATCCTACACTAGAAGCATCAAATGATGCTACTAAATTAGAAGGACATATAATCGATACATCAAGGTAAAACAAAGCACGAAATGCATTAGATGATTTCATGTTTGGTCCAGTATTCTCATTAGTAAAGACAGTTCCATCTGTCTTAGTAATAGTCATGTGGTATCTAAAATAAGAACCACCATCTATATCAGATGCTGTAATTCCTAAAGCCGCTAAAGCCGCTGGGAATGACAAACTGATATCACTACTAAGATATCCATCAGAATTTACAACAAAAGCAGATGAAGGAATACTTAATAACCCTGTTCTAGCTTTGCTTTTAGCACCGCCAGTTTTAAGGTCAACATACTCAATATCGATATCATACTCAGCGATATTAGCACCTTTAGCTTCATCATAATACTCTACATGTAAATCTACGGATGATCCAGATATGTCAAAGAAGTCAAACTTACCAGTTTGGCTCATTTTTCTAGCATATGCACCATACTGCATAGTATCAAAAAGTTCAACAGGAATCTCTGGCTCCCCACAACCAATCGCAGTAAAAAATGCGATCACAATTGTAAATTGTTTTTTTAAATTTTTCATATTATTATAATTTAAAATATTAATTTAAAACACCAGCTCTATCCCAAAAGACTTTCTCACCTAAATCAGTTCTAACGGGTGCGTTAGCATTTAAGTTCGTTACATCAGATGGATATGGGAATAACCTTGGGAATGTTCCAGCACTAGCAGCCTTCATTGAAGATTGCATTTCTGTTGGATGTCCCGTTCTTCTCATAGCATTGTAAGGCTCTACGCCATTACCCATAGAAGCTAATCTAAACTCCTTAACAATAATGTTAAGTTTAGCTTCAGAGTCAGCTGCAGCATCATAAGCATTCAATACATAGTTAACATAATTATTTATGCTTCTTTCTTCAGGAATACCTCCAACACCATCACCATTTAAATCACCAACTGTTCCCCAACCAGCAGAATAAGACATAGTCTCTTCTATTGATCTTCGAAGACCCGCTTCAAGCATATCTCTAGCATTTTCACTAGATAAACCATCTTGAGCAGCTTCAGCTCTCATGAAATAAACATGACTAGACATTAACATTGGCATATGACCATCTCCTCCACCACCGGTTGTTCCACCGCGTTGAGTGTGACCATATCCACTACCAAATACTCCAGTAGCAGCATTACCATCGTCATACATTCCTGCTCCAGGGTAAACACCTCTAGCAGTTCTTTTCTGTCCATCAGGAGGAGTTCCATCATCATTACCATGATCTCTACCCCAATACCCTTTTGCATTAAATGCATCAGCTTCAACCATATTACTACCTAAGCAAAATGGCCATGAAGTTGTTACTCCGTATGCGTTTACATAAGGATCTCTGTACCAAAGTGGCTCAGTTCCTGTAACAACACAGTCTAAAGTAAATAAGTCCTCATTACTAGCATCTAAATCTTGTCTTTTATACAAGTATCTAACTCTAGGGTCAATAATTCCTTTTTCTTCATGCATTTCCCACATAAAGTAATTAGAAAGATATGGTCCTGAGAAAGCCTCATAAGCACCACCGTACCAAGGATGTCTTGAATCCGGATTAGATCTATTAGTTCCATACTGGAATTTCCAATCTTCAGACATAGCATCAATTACTCCGCCAGCTAATGCAGCACTAATGCCAGCACCATCACCTTTGTTTAAAGCCATTCTAAATTTTAGAGTATTCAAAAGTGTAGTCCATTTAGCAGCATTGCTACCATAATAGATATCAACACCTGGAGCACCAATAGCCGTTTTTCCTAGGTCAGCAAGCGCCTCGTCATAAAGACTAAGAGCAACATCATAAACTGATGCTTGACCATCAAAATTTGGCTGAGGATTCTCAGTACCTTTCCATGCTTCAGTATAAGGAACATCACCATGCTTATCTACCATCATTTGAAGAATATAACCCTTCAAAGTTTTACCTGCAGCAACATGAATCCATGATTCTTTTTCTGTAGCCAAAGAAATCATAGCATCTATATCTGGTACTAAACCAGAATAAGCATAATTCCATGTATAATTAAAAGAACTAGGAGTGTATGCATTTTCATAGGTAGATCCCCATGTCATACATTCAATTCTAGCTACTTGAGACATTGGAGTCTGATTACTAGACCACCATCCAGAAAAGCCTACTTGTATTGCATTCCAATATAAATCGAGATCAGCATTTTCAGCTGTTACAGCATTTGGACTATTTAATTGATCCAAGTCTGTAATATCACATGAATATCCAGCGAATACAAAAGCAATTATTAAAAATAATTTATTTGTCTTTTTCATATTATTATATAATTAAAAAGTTAGACTTAATGTAGCACCATACTTCTTAGCAGTAGGTCCAGTCATAGAATCAAATCCTCTAACATTACTTCCTACACCATAACTAGAAACCTCAGGGTCAAATCTTGAATCCTTAGGAGTATTATAAGCTAAGTGCCAGATGTTTTGAGCAGAAACTGTAAGACTAGCATTTCCAAAAGGCGTTCCATTAAGGAATGATTTTGGAGCTACTAATGATAAAGAAACTTCTCTTAACCTCATAACTGAAGCGTCATACACAGAGTTTTCATCATAGAAAACACCAGTATTTGGCCAGTAATGTTGATTTGCAGTAGTTTGCTTAGTATGAACAGTTCCATCAAGTTTTACTCCTGAAGTTACAACAGGAACAAATCTATCAAAACCAGTATTACCAAGAATACCTCTACCAGTCATAGTTGATATAGTTGTAGAGAACATATCTCCACCAACTTGATGATCAAACTGAACTCTTAAAGATACCCACTTATACGACATCGTATTAGTAACACCATATACAAAGTCAGGCTGAGGATCACCAATTAAACCAGTTCCTAAATATGTGTATCCACCATTAGCGTCTACAATAGGAGTGTAATTAGTTCTATCGTCAGAATTAACTTGTAAATGATCCAAACCATCTAGAGTACCGTAGTCTCTAGCAATAACAGCACCTTCCATAATACCATAAGGCATTCCAGGAATAGCAATGTTACCTCTACCAGTATAACCTCCAACATAAACTTTACTAATACCATCAGCAATACTAATCACTTCACTTTTCAGTGTAGAAAATTGAGCTGCAATTTCCCAAGTAAAATCTCTAGATTGTACAGGAATTACAGAAACAATTGCTTCGATACCTTGATTGTTTATAGATGCAGAGTTTACAGTAGAACTACTGTAACCACTTGATTTATCTAATTCTAAATCAATAATCAAATCTTCAGAATCCTTAGAATAAGCGGTAATATCTATACCAACTCTATTCTTAAGGAACTTACCTTCAATACCAAATTCCAATTCTTTATGAATTTCAGGTTTGATATTTGCGTTAGCGAAAAAACTACTAACAGAGTTTGAGTTAAGAGTTGTACCACCAGCAGTTTTAAATACATTCGTGCTAGTAGCTAAACTACCCCTTGTACTATAAGGAGAAGGATAACCAGCCGAAGTACCAAAACCAAATCTAACTTTCAAGAAGTTAAGATTTTCATTAGAAATATCTAATGCTTTTAATGGTAAAACAGATAACGAAGTAGAAGGATATAATACAGATCTATTCTCTTTCTCTAGAGTAGACGTCCAGTCATTTCTAGCAGAAACATTTAAGAATGCAAATTCTCTGAATGCTAATCCCATATTTGCAAATACACCATAAGTGTTTTCACGTAAATAATATGAATTTGCAGTAGTAACACTAAAGTTACTATGATCAAAGAAATCAAAAATGAACATCTCAGAACTTGTTATTTGAGATAATTCATAATTTCTAGATTTAAGATTAGCTCCTACAAGGAAGTCAAAATCTAAATCAGAACTAAGTTCTACAGCACCATTAAGGTTAACTGTTTGATCATAATTCATATTATTCCTATTTGATGTTTCAAACCTACCTAATACGGCATGTCCTTGAACACCATTTTTATTAATCATATAATTATTAAGCATATTGGTTCTATCAAGACCTAATCTATAAGATAGGTTTAAGAAATCAGCTATCTCGTAGCTAATACCAACATTACCAATAAATCTATTAACATCATCTCTATCAGATGCGTTATGCAGAGTCCAAAGTGGATGTTGCATACCGTTGTTACCTCTGTAGTATGTACTACCTTTGGTATCAGGTCTCTCATACTCCATACCAAATAAATTCCAACTTCTTGGAGTATACATGACATTACCAAATAATGAAACTTGAGTTGAATTCGAGTTTCTACTTGGAGCAACTGGTGGTTTTATTGCTTGTGATTCAATATAATTGAATGAAGCAGTAACCCTAATACCATTTGCAAGTTGAGTATTTGCACCTAGAGAAAAATTATGTTTGGTGTATTCGTTAAATGGAATATATCCATCGTCCTTAGTCCAACCATAATTTGCTTTAATAGATGAATTGTTTCCTATTCTAGCACTTACACCAAGAGAAGTATTTTTTTGACTTCCATCGACGAAAAAGTTTTGTAGGTTATCATATGCTTGATAATTCCATCTAGCACCAACGTACTGTGGAAAAACACCATTCCATATAGCTCTATCATACGGATGTTTAATAGTTCCATCAGTTAATCCGTTCCTATTTGGTTGATTAAAAGGAGCACCCCAGTTACTAAATGCAGCTGCAGCGTTATTTTGCCATCCATTACCATAATTATCTTGATCATTAGGTAAACTAGCAACTTGATTAACGAAATATGATTGACTAAATGAAACTTCTAACTTCTTATTTGAAGCAGGTCCACCAATCTGGCCTGTCTTAGTTGTAATAAGAATTACACCGTTTCTACCAGCTTCACCGTATAATACGGTAGCAGCAAGTCCTTTAAGCACACTAACTTCAGCAACGTTATTAGGATCAAGATCTAAAAATCTACTTGAGGCAGTTGCACCACCTTGTGTAAACCCTCTATCAGAATAAGTTGATGCATCAATAGGCACACCATCTAAAACGAATAAAGGTTGATTAGAACCTGAAATAGAGGTATAACCTCTAATAATAATATTAGTTCCAGTACCTGAAACACCACTTTGAGAAGTGATATCAACACCAGGAACTTTCCCTCTTAATAAACGTGCTATGTCTGCCTCGGGTCTAGCTTCAAGCTGTGAACCACCAACAGAAGTTACCGCATATCCTAATGCAGCTTTTTCTTTGGTGATACCCAATGCAGTTACAACAACCTCTTGAAGTTCTTCAACCTCAGAGCTCATAACTACATCCACCACTGATCTTGCACCGATCTCAATTTCTTGAGATGATAGACCAATGAATGAAAATACTAAGGTACCTCCATCAGACGGTACGCCTAATGAAAAATAACCATTGACATCAGTTGTTGTACCAACGGTTGTACCTTTCAGAATAACATTAACACCAGGGAGTCCGCTTCCGTCCTCGTCAGATGATATGCTACCCGTAATAGTTCTGTCTTGAGCCCAAACATTGGATGCCAAGAACAAGAAACTAACTAGTAAAAATCTAAACATAGTTTAATTGTTTAATTTATTTAACAATTGTTTAACAATAAAATAATACTGTAAAATACAAAGATTTTGAGCAAAAAGCACAAAAATTAATGTAAAATACAGGTACTGATCCCAGAACTTTTTATTGCTAAAAAGTGGCTAGAATCAACAATTTTTTAGGTTTTTTAAAAAAAACCATTAGCTATTACACATTGTAATAGCCATCAAATATATACAAAAAGTAACATTTTGAATAAAAAATGTTTTTTTTTTAAAATCATGATACAAGGGTAATTTTTATAGAACTAAAATAATTTGAATTCAATTCTACGATTTTTATAACCATCTGACTCTTTACTTATTGGAATTTTATTTCCATAACCTTTGTATAATAAATTCTTAACATCTCCTTTTAAAGTCAAATAATTATAAACAGAAAATGCTCTTTTAATTGAAAGTTCCATATTGTATTCTTCAGTACCAACACTATCAGTATGCCCTCCAATTTCAATTCTTAAATTTTGATTATTAAGAATCCAATTATGAATTAAATCTAGATACTTTTTCACATCCTTATTTAATGAATATTTATTAAAATCAAAATATATATTTTCTAAGACAAAAGCTTCATTCAATGATTTCATATAAATGATAGAATCCAAATCATTTTTCTCAACACTTATAATTTTAGGTTCGTATCCATTCAAGCTAAATAGAATGTCAGAGTTTTGAATTTTTTCATTTTGAAGATTAATTTTCCCAGAATACTTAGAATTAATAATTAAAGTATCACTTTCGTTACTTTTACTTCTTATTAAAATAGACGGACTTAGTTTATCTCTTGTAACTGAATCCATTACAATAATAGAATTATAATAATTTGATTTCCTATCCTTTAAATAATTAGATTTTCCAATAATAAGTTTACTCTTAACAAAATCCATAAGCTTATCTTCTTCTGTATAAACTATTATATCATCATTAATAATAAAAGATGATTGATCTAGATGATTATTAATTGTATACCCAAGATTAATTATATTTTCAAAATCTAAATTAAAATTATGTGCTTTATACACATCAAAACCACCATATGAACTTATTTTATTTGAAGAAAAATAAAAATCTAACATATTATCAGATATAAATGGCGATACTTCATCATACTTTGAATTAATTTTATCTGATAAATTCTTAGCATAAGACCAACTATTCGAATTTTTTCTTGTACTGTACCAGATATCTCTTCCACCTTTTCCACCAGGCCTATTAGAAACAAAAAATAATATATTGCCATCATGAGATATATTTGGCTGAGAATCCCAATATTCTGAATTTACATTTTGACTCATTTTTCTTGGCTGAGTCCAGACTCCATTAATCATCTCCAAAAAAAATAAATCACAACTATTTTTTTTAAAATTAAGTTCACAGGAAGTATATACAATAAATTTTGAATCTGAAGTTAAAGAAATTGAACCTTCGTTGTTAGATGAATTTATTTTACCTTTTAATATTTTCGAAGGACCCCAATTGCCTAAATTATCCTTATCAACATAAAATATATTTTCATCATCTAATAAAGCTGTGCCCTGTCTAGCAGTAAAATAAAGCCTATCTAAAGAAGAGTTTAAATGTGGAGAATATTGAAAAGCAAAAGATGATATAATTGATTTATCACTAATTTTAAATAATGAAGAATCATTTTTATGACTTAAAGTGTAATTGATATTTCTTAAATATTTTTCAATTGTAGAAAAATTTTTTTTGTCATCGATACTTTCAAAAAACCTTTTAGCTAAGTTTATTTCTCCATTAAAAAAATAGTGTTCCCCTATCTGAAACCTTACATCATCTATAAATTTTGTACAGGGTAATTTTTCGTATAATGAAAAAGTATTTAAAAAATTTCTAAACTCAAAAGTCTTCTTATATGAAATTCCTAACTTATAAATTGCTGGACAATAGCTTGGATTTAACTTTATTGATTTATTATAAAAGAGGATAGCTTCTTTAAATTCTCCTATTTTAAAAAACTCATTACCTTTCAAATATAATTTTTCATATTTTTTATTTAGATCAGAAGCATTTATTTCAAAAACATTAAATATTAAAATGAAACATATAAGAAATTTATAAATCATAAATTAAATTTAATCAACACCTAAATATTTATGTATTTGCAAAGAAATTTTCCAATTTGGATTTATTTTAATAAAATCAAAAATTAATGGATTTACTTTTTTTTCTACAGAAGATTCAGGTTGAAGATATAAAAATGATTGATTTTTCATTAATAGAGCATGAGAATCTGCCCAACTAAAATCTGATTTATTAAATACTACTACTTTTAACTCATCAGAAAGTTCATAATAGATATCTAAAGGTTTTTTGAATTTTTTAGGAGAAAAACAAATCCAATCAAAAGAACCTGAAAAAGGTTCTGTTCCTGAAGTTTCTAGATGTACTTTTTTATGTATTTTTTTTAATTCATTAGTTAATTTATCCAAATTATGTACTAATGGTTCACCTCCTGTAATTATTACCAAATCTGTTTTAGCTTCTTTAACTTTATCAATTATTTCTGCAACTGAAAGAAACTGAGAACCTTCAATAGGCCATGATTCCTTAACATCACACCAGTGACAACCAACATTACAACCAGCAAGTCTTATAAAAAAAGCGGGTTTTCCTGTATGAGCACCCTCTCCTTGAATACTATAAAAATATTCGAAAACTGGAAGTTTATTTTGATTTTTCAAAATTACTATTGTAAGCTTTTAAAGTATTTTGAATTAAAGAAGCTATTGTCATTGGACCCACACCACCAGGAACTGGTGTAATTAACTTTGCCTTTTCATAAATCTTATCAAAATCAACATCTCCAACCAACTTATAACCAGATTTCTTTGATTTATCAGCAATTCTGGAAATACCAACATCTATAATAACAACGCCTTCTTTTACCATATCTGAAGTAACTAAATTTGGTTTACCAACAGCAGAAATTAATATATCAGCACCCTTAGTATAATAGGTTAAATTTTTTGTTTTACTATTACAAACAACTACTGTAGATTCTTCTTTTTGCATTAACATTTGAGCAATAGGGGCTCCTACATTTCTACTAGATCCAATAACAACACAATTTTTAGAATTCATATCTACATTATATCTTTCTAATAAAGTCAAAACACCAACACCTGTAGCAGGTAAAAGCTTATTTGTGTTAGAAGTAATACTTCCTATATTATCATTTGTAAAACCATCTATATCCTTTTCTGGGTTTATAGAATCAATTACTTTTTGAACTGATATATTATCAGGTAATGGTAACTGAATTATAAATCCGTCTAACCCTTTATCATTATTTAATGAATCTATTTTCAAAAGCAAATCAGCTTCTTTTATGTTATCGGATAAATGTATTAATTCTGAATCGATTCCAACGGCACTACAAGCTTTAATTTTAGCATTAACATATATGCTACTAGCATGATGATTTCCAACTAAAATAATAGCCAATTTAGGAGATCTTAAGCCATTTTTAATGTGTAAATCAATTTCATGTTTTACCTCTGACTTTATATCATTTGATATCTTTATGCCATCTATTATTTTATCCATTTTTAATTATTTAATCAATTTTTAAAACTGCTAAAAATGCTGACTGAGGAATTTCAACATTACCAACCTGTCTCATTCTCTTTTTCCCTTTCTTTTGCTTTTCTAATAACTTTCTTTTTCTTGTAATATCACCCCCATAACACTTAGCAGTTACATTTTTACGTAATGCCCTTACAGTTTCTCTAGATATTATTTTCGTGCCAATCGAAGACTGAATTGCAATTTCAAACATCTGCCTAGGTAATAATTCTTTTAACTTTTCACATATTTTTTTTCCCCAATCATACGCTTTTTCTCTATGGACAATAGCAGATAAAGCATCAACTTTTTCACCATTGAGCATAATGTCTAGTTTGACCATTTTAGATTTTATAAAACCTGATAACTCATAGTCCAAAGAGGCATATCCCCTAGAGACAGATTTTAACTTATCATAAAAATCAAAAACTATTTCTGATAGCGGTAAAGTAAATGATAATTCAACCCTATCTTTTGAAAGGTAAATCTGATTAGTCAAAATACCTCTTCTATCTATACAAAGTTTTATTATTCGACCTATATAATCAGATTTAGTTATTATTTGAGCTGATATAATTGGTTCTTCAATAAAAGAAATTTCATTTGGCTCAGGCATCTCTGATGGAGCATAAATACTGAAGGAATCACCATTTGACCTAGTGCATTTAAACTCTACAGAAGGAACTGTGGTTATAACTGACATATTAAACTCTCTATCAAGCCTTTCTTGTATTATATCCATATGTAGCATTCCCAAAAATCCACATCTAAAACCAAAGCCAAGAGCTGCTGAAGTTTCTGGTTCCCAGATTAAAGAAGCATCATTTAACTGAAGTTTCTCTAAAGAGCTTCGTAACTCTTCATAATCAGAAGTTTCCACAGGATATATACCAGCAAAAACCATTGGTTTAACATCTTCAAAGCCCTTAATAATCATATTAGAAGAACTATTAGGGTGAGTTATTGTATCACCAACTTTTACTTCTTTAGCATTTTTTATTCCTGATATTAAATACCCTACATTTCCAGATCCAATTTCAGATTTTGATTCTTTTTTAAATTTTAATATGCCAATTTCATCTACATCATACTCTTTCCCAGTATTAACAAATTTAATTTTATCTCCTTTAGAAATTTTTCCATTAAACACTCTAAATAATACCTCAATACCTCTAAAAGAATTAAATGCAGAATCAAATATCATAGCTTGTAATTCTTTACTATCATCTCCCTGAGGATAAGGGATTTTTTCTATTATAGTTTTTATAACATTATCTATACCTAATCCTTCTTTTGCACTTACATGTAAAATATCCGTAGAGTCACAGCCGATTAAATCAATGATTTGGTCTGATACCTCATCTATCATTGCACCTGGCAAATCAATTTTATTAAGTATAGGGATTATTTCTAATCCTTGCTCTAAAGCTAAATATAAATTCGAAATTGTTTGTGCTTGAATACCTTGAGAAGCATCAACTATTAAAAGAGCTCCTTCACAAGATGCTATTGATCTAGAAACTTCATAAGAAAAGTCTACATGGCCAGGTGTATCAATTAAATTAAGAATATAAGAGATATCATTTTGTATATGTGACATCTGAATAGCATGACTTTTGATAGTTATTCCTCTTTCCTTTTCAAGTTCCATATCATCTAAAAGCTGATCTTTCATATGTCTTTTATCTACAGAATGAGTAAACTCTAATAATCTATCAGCAAGCGTACTTTTACCATGATCGATATGAGCTATTATACAAAAATTTCTGATATTTTTCATAAAATTAAAGTATCAAAATTAGATAATTATTTATTAAAAAAATTAAAAATAATATCTATAAAATCAAATAGATAATTTTTATTTTTTAAGCTTCCATCTTTTATGAGACCAAAGCCATTCATGAGGTCTTTCCTTAATTAGATCTTCAACATTTGATGCATACAAAGGTAAAATCTGTAACTTATTTTTATCATATGGAGGAGATGATAAAAGTTTAAATTCTACTGTATAACTTCCTCTCAAAATTCTTTTCATAGACATAAAATATACTTTACTATTAGTTATTTTAGGTAAAAACTCTATCCCTTGAAAAAATGCAGTTTCTTGATTTAACATTTTTGTCCAAACCTTACCATGATTAATTGCTGGAGATTGATCAGCAGCCATAACCAATACATTTATCGATTCTAAATTATTTTTTAAGTACTTCACAGAGCTTTTTGCTTCAATTAATTCAGCACCAAACCTTGATCTACCTTTATACATTATTTGATCAAAAGTCTTACTTGTTAACTTCTTATAAATTGCATGAAGCTTACAAGACAAATTTAATTGTAGAGATAATAATAACCATTCCCAATTGCATTGATGGCTTGTTATTAAAATAACTCTCTCCTTTTTATTGATATGAGAATTGATAACTTCTGAATTTTTATATATAACTCTTCTTTTTAATTTTTCTTCTGAAATAGAATAACCCTTAATTGTTTCTAAGAAAACATCACAAAAATTTTCATAAAATAGTTTCATAATTGAATTTATTTTTTTTTCAGAAAATAAAGGAAAAGATTTCTTAAGATTATCATTAACAATTTTTTTTCTATAGAAATGAATAAGAATTTTTGAACAAAAACTAGAAACTAAATAATGAAATTTAAGTGGCAGAATTGAAATAAAATAATAAATAAATCTCATAGAATAAGATATTTAAAATTACAAAACTTTATTTAGTTTATAATCTTTGGAATACCCTTCAAATTTAACTTCTTTTTTAATAGTATTTTCTCTTCTCATTAAAGTATTAACATAGTACCAATTAGCAACTACTTTTTCTTTACTTAAGTTTAATATCAAATAACCATGATCTCTTGAATTTGTGAATTTCAAATGAGGATTAATTGGACTATTTGTAATTGAATTTTCATGATCAATTATCTTCTGAATTGGAATATTAGGATACCTTTCATCTGAATTTCCAGAATTAATACTTGGAGTACCAAATTCATAAGCATAAGGCTGAAATATGTTATTATCAAAAGGTTCATGATCTACTTCAAAAGCCCATGATTGATGAGTATCTCCTGTGATAAAAACAACATCTTTTACATTATTATCTATAATATGATTTGCAATAATTTCTCTTTCTTGTGGATATCCATCCCATGAATCAAGATTTATTTTAAAATCTGATCTACCATAATTTAAATAAGAAAAAATAACTTGATTACCTATGATTTTCCATTGAGACTTTTTATTATTTAATTTATTTAAAAACCAATCTAATTGAACCTTTCCAAGCATTGTCCTTTTTTCATCAAAAAGAGAAGAGTCTTCTAGACTTATTGCTTGTTCAGTTCTTCCTTCAAGTCTCTCTTCAAGAATGATTAAATCAGCTAAATTTCCAAAAGAAAAAGATCTATAAGGTTTTTCTCCTTCCCTAATAGGTTGCCATTCATAATATGCTTTAAGTGCTCCTGAAATTCTTTTAAAAAAATCACCTTCCAACTCTGGTTGATGATTTTGAGCTCCAGAACTATATGTGTTATTAGATGTTTCATGATCATCCCAAATGACAATAAAAGGATGCTTTTGATGAGCAGAAATTAAATCTGGATCCATTTTATATTGTGAATACCTAGTTCTATAATCACTTAAACTAACTATTTCCTTATCTGGAATATGTAACCTTTTAAATATACCATTACTAAAATCTCTAGCTTTATATTCATATATATAATCCCCTAAATGTATAACTGCTTCAATATTTTTTTCATTAGCTAGAGCAGCATAAGAATTAAAAAACCCTCTTTGATAATCACTACAACTCACAACTGCAAAATTTAATGAATCAGAATAAAGAGAAGTAGTTTTAGTTCTACCAATAATTGACTTCTTTCCAAATGCTTCAAATTGATAATAATAAAGAGTCCCAGAATCTAGATTATTAACATCAACCTTTACAGTATAATCTCTATCCATATTTGTTCTAAAAAAACCCTCTTTTTGAATATTTTTCATCAAACTATCAGTAGATAAATACCATAAAACTTTTATATTTTTTTCTTTAAAAAATGGAGTAACCCTTGTCCATAATATTATACTTGTTGGAAGAGGGTCACCTGAAGCAACTCCATGATAAAAGGGGGCTAGTGAATCTAGTCTTAAACTTTCTGTTAATTCTGAAAAAACATCTTTTTTATTTGAAGCACAAGAATATATCAAACAAGAAAAAATAATTATAATACTTAGACTCAAAAAAAAATAATTTTTTTTCATAAGAAAAGTTTTAAATAGTTTTTTAACTAATTATAAATTTATGACTTTTAAATTATTATAATAATAATCAATGATATAATCTAAACTATATTTGAATTGAAATGAAAATATCAGCTTCAATATATTCTAATAAAAAAAAATCTTTACAATCACTTATTAAAGAACTTGATCAATTAAAAATTGATATGTTTCATGTTGATTTTAATGATAAAAAAATAAATATAGAAAAAATAAAAAATGATATCATTGAAATTAGAAAAATTAGTAAAATACCTATTGATCTTCATATAATTTCCAAAACACCTTCTCTTTATGATGCCTTTTTAGAAGAATATAAAATTGAATTCGTAACATATCAAGAAGAAGATATTATAGAAAAATTTACAATACCAAAAATAAAAGAAACAAGTTTTGGAATTTCTTTTGTTTCTAAAACCCGGATTGAAAATTTTGAAAAATATTTTAATGCTTGTGATTTTGTGTTATTAATGACAACAATACCTGGAGAAAGTGGTGGAAAATTTAATTCAATAAATTTTAATAAAATAAGGAAGTTTAAATTAAAATACCCTACTAAAAGTATTCATATTGATGGAGGTGTAAATGATGAAATAGCATTTATTTTAAGAACATTAGGTGTAAAATCGGTAGTTTCTGGATCTTTTCTAGTTAAAAACAACATCTTAAATGCATTACAAAAAATAAAATCATCCGTGATAAATTCAGAATTTAAAATAAAAGAATTTATGATACCAAAAGATGATTCTCCAATTGTAATTAAAGAAGAAACAAATTTTTATGAAATTTTAAAAACCATTGACATACATAAGTATGGATTTGTTTTTATTGAAAACAAAAAAGGGAAATTTGAAGGAGTAATTAGTATGGCAGATATACGAAAATGTCTTATAAAAAATTTTAATATTTTTGAAAAAATAAATGCAGATAAATTAATTAATAATAATCCTATAACTATTAAGGAAGAAGATAATATAACTACTATGATTAAATCAACACAAAATCATAATTTTCCAATATCATTTATGCCAGTATTAAATAATAATAATAATTTAGTAGGCACAATCACATTCTTCAACTTAATTAATAGTGAGTCATGATTATACACTTAAAAAACAACATATTATTAGAAAAAGCTAAAGAAATTGCTAATTCATTAAAAGCTAAGATAATTACCGAAAATAATAAAATTATTTTAATAACTCCTTCAAGCTTAAAGCAAATAACTAATGAATTAAAACAAAATATTGATGATTATTTTGTTATGGAAAATGATATTCAACTAGCAAGTAGGAATTATAAAAAAGAAACAAGAAAAGTAAAAATTAATAATTTAGAAATTGGAGGAAATTCAAATAATACTTTAATGATAACTGGACCATGTTCTATTGAAAGCAGAGATCAAATCAAACAATGTGCTAACCTTCTTAAAGAATTAAATCTAACAACTTTAAGAGCCGGATGTTATAAACCTAGAACATCACCTTATTCATTTCAGGGTTTAGGTTTAGATGGTTTAAAAATGTTATCGGATATAAAAAAAGAATATGGATTTAATATAATATCAGAGGTTAAAGATACTTCCCACGTAAAAGATGTAATAAAACATACTGATATAATTCAAATTGGAGCAAAAGCAATGTATGATCATAGTGTACTAAGGGAAACTGGTAAACAAAAAAAGCCAGTTTTACTAAAACGAGGCTTCGGGTCAACCCTTCAAGAGTTTGTACAAGCAGCTGAATTTATTTTATCAGAAGGTAATCCAAATGTTATTCTTTGTGAAAGAGGAATACGTACATTTGAAACAAAAACACGATTTACTCTAGATTTATGTGGAGTAGCTTTCCTTAAAGAATATACCAATTTACCTATAATATTAGATACAAGTCATGCTATGGGTTATAGTTATGGTGTTCCTGACCTTACAAGAGCATGTGTAGCTATGGGTATAGATGGTCTGTTAATTGAAAGTCATCCTGACCCAAAGGAAGCAAAATCAGATGCTTCACAACAGTTGAATTTTGATGAATTTAAAGAAATGCATAAGTCTCTTATACCTATTTGTAATTCTGTAAATAAAAATCTTATATAAAATGAAAATACCAAAAATAAAAATGTTGATTTTAGATGTAGATGGAACAATGACAGATAATGGAGTATATATTGATGAAAATGGAATAGAATCAAAAAGATATAATGCTAAAGATGGTGTTGGAATTTATGAACTTCTTAAAAAAGATATGATAATTGGTATAATAAGCCATAGTGAAAAAGGAGATGGTATTATATCTAGAGCGAACTACCTAGGGATACAATACTGTCATGTAGGTGATGATCCAAAAGATAAAATTCTTAATAAGTGGATAGCTAAAGAAAATATAAATCTAAATGAAGTGGCATTTATTGGAGATGATATTAATGATTTAAGCTTAATCAATATAGTAGGGTTTAGTGCATGCCCAAAAGATGCCTCTCAACTCGTTAAAGATAAAGCAACATTAATTCTTAATTCTATTGGTGGATATGGTTGTATAAGGGAATTTAGTGATTTATATTTAAGCCAAAATAGCTAAATGAGTGTATTAATAAATAAAACTTCTAAAATTATAGTTCAAGGGTTTACTGGTGGAGAAGGCACATTTCATGCTTCACAAATGATTGATTATGGAACAAACATTGTTGGTGGAGTAACTCCTGGAAAAGGAGGATCTTATCATCTTGAAAAACCAGTTTTTAATACTGTTCAAGAAGCAAAAAATAAAACAGATGCAAATGTTTCTATAATATTTGTTCCTCCAGCATTTGCTGCTGATGCTATTCTTGAATCCATTGATGCAAAAATTGAAGTGATTGTTGCAATAACTGAAGGTATACCAGTAAAGGATATGATTAAAGTCAAAAATTTTATAAAAGATAAAAAAAGCACTTTAATTGGACCTAATTGTCCTGGAGTAATTACTCCAGATGAATCAAAAGTAGGGATTATGCCTGGTTTTGTATTTAAAAAAGGAAATATTGGAATCGTTTCAAAATCTGGAACTTTAACTTATGAAGCTGCAGACCAAGTTGTTAAATCAGGATTTGGTATTTCTACAGCAATAGGAATCGGTGGAGATCCAATAGTAGGCACTTCAACACTGGATGCAATAAAATTATTTATGGAAGACAAAGAAACAAGCGGTATAGTAATGATAGGAGAAATAGGTGGTAATTATGAAGCAGAAGCTTCAAAATGGATTCTAAAAAATGGTAATAAAAAACCAGTTATTGGTTTTATAGCTGGTCAAACTGCTCCTCCAGGAAAAAGAATGGGGCATGCTGGAGCAATTATTGGCGGTAAGGATGATACAGCATCTGCAAAAATGAAAATAATGAGAAAGTGTGGACTTCATGTTGTTGAATCACCAGCAAAAATTGGAAAAAAATTAGAAGAAATTCTATAAATGAATAACTTCATCATATGCTGCCGCTGTAGCTTCCATGATAGCTTCAGACATTGTAGGATGTGGATGAACAGATTTAATAATCTCATGAGCTGTAGTCTCTAATTTTCTAGCAGTTACAACCTCTGCTATCATTTCAGTAACATTATATCCTACCATATGACACCCTAACCATTCACCATATTTCTTATCAAAAATCACCTTTACGAAACCTTCCATATGCCCAGAAGCATTAGCTTTTCCTGAAGCAGAAAAAGGAAACTTACCCACATTAATTTCATAACCTAAATCAACTGCTTCTTTTTCAGTAAAACCTACAGATGCAACTTCAGGATTACAGTAAGTACAGGATGGAATATTATCATAATTTAAAACACTAGGATTAAGTCCAGAAATTTTTTCAACACATATGATACCCTCAGCAGAAGCAACATGCGCAAGTGCTGGACCCTTTACAATATCCCCAATTGCATATATACCCTCTATATTTGTTTGATAATAATCATCAACATTAATTTTTCCTTTCTCAGATAAAATACCAACTTCCTCTAAGCCAATATTTTGTAAATTAGTTTCAACTCCAACTGCTGATAATACAACGTCACAATCTAATTCACTACTTTCATTATTAGATTTAAAAGAAACTTTACAGCCTTTTCCAGAAGTATCAACTCCAGTGACTTCAGTATTAGTCATTATCTTAATACCTGATTTAATGAAAGTTTTCTTAAGCTGTTTTGAGACATCAATATCTTCTAATGGTAATATATTAGGCAGATATTCTATAAGAGTTACATCAGTACCAATGCTATTATAAAAATATGCAAATTCAGATCCAATAGCACCAGAACCTATAACTACTAATTTTTTCGGCTGTTTATCTAAACTCATTGCCTTTCTATATTCTATGACTTTTTTACCATCAATTTTAACATTTGGAATTTCCTTAGACCTTCCTCCAGTTGCAATTATTATATTTTCTGACTCAACAACTTGAGATTTATTTTTATCATCAGTAATCTCAACTTGATTTTTAGAAATAATTTTTCCAAAACCATTTAAAATTTCAATTTTATTTTTCTTCATTAAAAAGTTTACCCCTTTACTCATCCCATCAGCAACACCCCTACTTCTTTTTATAATAGAGTTAAAATCTATAGAAGCATTTTTAATATTTATTCCATAATCCTTTGAATGATTTACGTAATCAAAAACTTGAGCACTCTTGAGTAATGCTTTTGTAGGAATACATCCCCAATTGAGACAAATACCACCTAAAGATTCTTTTTCAACAATAGCAACTTTCATTCCAAGTTGAGATGCTCTTATTGCAGCTACATACCCACCAGGACCTGAACCAATAACGATTAAATTGTATGACATTTTTTTTATTTTAAAGCAAATTTATAGTCTAAATTTTTATAAAAAAACTAATGATAAATTATATCTTAATATTTGTCGTAAACTTTATATAATTTTATTTAAAAATTCTATGAAAGAGTTAAGCAATAAGACTGCAATTATAACAGGTGGATCCAAGGGGATTGGAAAAGGAATTGTTAAGAAATTTGCAAAGGAAGGATGTAATATTGCATTCACTTATCTTTCAAGTGAATCCTCTGCCTCTAAATTAGAAGAAGAAATAAAATTATTAGGTATAAAAGCAAAAAAATATAAATCAGATGCTTCAAGCTTTGCAGAAAGCAATCAATTAATAGAAAATGTCACTAATGATTTTGGAGGATTTGATATACTTGTTAACAATGCTGGAATAACAAAAGATAATTTACTTCTTAGAATGGACTATGAAGCATGGAACAAAGTCATTAATATAAACCTAAATTCATGTTTCAATTTAACTAAAGGAGCTGTTAGACAATTCATGAAAAGCAGAAAAGGATCTATTATTAATATAAGCTCAATTGTTGGAATTAAAGGTAATGCTGGGCAATCAAATTATGCTGCATCAAAAGGTGGTATAAATAGTTTTACAAAATCAATTGCTCTAGAATTAGGATCAAGAAATATAAGATGTAATGCAATTGCACCTGGATTCATAGAAACAGAAATGACAGATCAAATAGATGAAAAAAATCTTAAAAATTGGATTGATTCAATACCCCTAAAACGAGCTGGTTCTGTTGAAGATGTAGCTAATTTATGTTCCTTTTTAGGTTCTGATAAATCTTCTTATATAACAGGTCAAATTATTAAAGTTGACGGTGGACTTGTAACATAAATAAATATAGCTTTTAAAAAGCTGCTTTTGAATATTCCTTAAATGTCTTTAGATTGTAGTATGAAAAAATTGATAATACTATTAATTTTAATATCAGGATGTAGTAGCCCTGAAGATAGTTTAAGAAATAAAATATTAGGTAAATGGTTTGGCTTTCAATTAACAGTTGATGAAATAGAAATTTTATTAGCAGAATGTGATAATGACCAACAAATTAAACTTAATAAAGCATCTTATCTTTATTTTTTAGGTAGTGGTATAGGAGTTAAATATATTTATGAAACTAATGAAGAGGGTAAATGCAATTTAATTAAAGAACTACCATTTAAGTGGAGCATTTCATCAACTGATAAAGAATATCCTTTTATTCTTACAGAAAATAATTGGATTGGTGAAAACTATACACATATTGATGATAATGGAGTAGAAGTATCAAATACGTATCCTGATTATAATCATTCAATTAAAATTGAAAATAATGGATTAATTCTAAATAGTTTTAATAAAAGAGTTGAGACATATTTAAAAGCAAAAAGGTTAGATCCAGGAGAAAATAATTTTACATGGATACATCCAGATTCATCTTATGTAGATACTCATACAACAAAATAAAAATCATTACTTAACAATAAATAATTGATGTATTACAATAATATTTTTATAATAATTTTTATTACTTTATTCTATTCATGTAAAGATAACAAGACCCATACTATCCCAGATGCCGATATAGATAATGGTGGTTTATTCTTACCTGATGGATTTGGTGCATTAGTTGTAGCTGATAGTGTAGGTCCATCAAGACACTTAGCTGTTAATAATAATGGTGATATTTATGTAAAATTGAGAATTGCTACTGGAGATTTAGGAAATATTGCACTAAGAGATACTGATAATGATGGTAAAGCAGATATTTTTAGGAGATTTGGTTATTATCCAAATGATGGAACTTTTGCTACAGAAATGCGAATTCATAATGGTTATTTATACTTTAGCTCTGAACAAGTTGTATATAGGCAAAAGTTAACACCATCTAAACTTATTCCAGATGGTAGACCTGAAATAATTATGGTTGATAATTACCCTATTCGATGGCATAATGCAAAATCATTAGCATTTGATAATAATGGAGGTATGTATGTTACTTTTAGTGCTCCCACTAATGCATGTGAAAATTGGGATACAACAAGTGGAGAAGAGACAGCAAATGTAAAAGGAGAATATCCATGTTCACAACTGGATATTCTTGGTGGCATTTGGAGGTTTGATGCAAACAAATTGGGTCAAACTCAATCAGATGGTCAAAGGTTTGCTACCGGTTTAAGAAGTGTTGTTGCTATTACTTGGAATAATAAAGATAATAGCTTGTACGCTGTTAACCATGGTAGAGATTATTTACATAATCATGCACCTGAATATTTTAGTGATTGGGAAAATGCCGTTTTACCAGCAGAGGAGTTTATGAAAATTAAAAAAAATGATAACTATGGATGGCCATATACTTATTATGATCATTTTAAAAACAAAAGAATGTTAGCTCCTGAATATGGTGGAGATGGTATAAAAGAATCAAAAGGATTTTCAAATCCAATCATGGGTTTGCCTGCACATTGGGCTCCTAATGATCTATTATTCTATAAAGGAAACCAATTTCCTGAACGATATAAAAATGGTGCATTTATTGCATTTCATGGGTCAACCAATAGAATTCCTTTCCCACAAGCTGGATATATTATTGCATTTATACCATTTGAAAATGGGAAGCCTATTAACAAATGGGAAGTGTTTGCAGATGGTTTTGCTGAAGTAGATACTATTATCTCAATGTCTGATGCTAAATATAGACCTATGGGTTTATCAGAAGGCCCCGATGGTTCATTATATATTTCAGAATCAAGAAAAGGGAAAATATGGAGAATCATTTTTAAAGGAGATACAAAAAGTTTTGGAGAAATAGAGCTAAAAAAAATGGATATAAGAAAAAGAACTAAAACTTATATTAAAATGCCTAATGAAAATAAGGATAACCTATCTTCAAATTAACTAATTTATTAACTAAAATAATTATTAAGAAAAACTTAGTTTTTACCTCTTTTTGATTCGACTTTAGGTTTTATTTTCTTAATGAAAATTGATTTCTTTTTTGGGTCGTAATCTGCAGTTATGGTATCTCCTTTATTTAAATCTCCATTTAAAATTTCTTCAGCAAGAACATCCTCTAAATATTTTTGAATTGCCCTATCTAATGGTCTTGCACCATATTTAGGATCATAACCCTTTTCTATTAAAAAATCTTTTGCTTTACTACTAAGGTTTATGGAATAACCAAGTTCATTAGCTTTTAAATAAAGTTTGTCAAGTGAGATATCAATTATCTTATATAAATCTTTTTTTGACAATGAATTAAAGATTATAACATCATCAAGTCTATTTAAAAATTCAGGATTAAATGTTCTATTCAATGCTTTATCAATAGTTGAAGAAATATTTTCATTTATATTTTCAATATTAGCATTTGTCTCAAAACCAATACCAGAACCAAAATCTTTAATATCTCTTGCTCCAATATTTGAGGTCATTATAAGAATTGTATTTCTAAAATCCACCCTATGACCTAAACCATCAGTTAAAAACCCATCATCAAGAATTTGAAGTAAAATATTATATACATCAGGGTGAGCTTTTTCAATTTCATCAAGTAAAATTACACTATATGGCTTTCTTCTTACCTTTTCACTTAATTGTCCCCCTTCCTCATAACCAACATATCCAGGAGGTGCTCCCACTAATCTTGAGATAGAAAATTTTTCCATATATTCTGACATATCTACTCTGATAAGAGAATCATCTTTATCAAATAAATACTTTGATAAAACTTTGGCAAGTTCTGTTTTACCAACACCAGTAGGTCCCAGGAAAACAAATGAACCAATAGGTTTTTTAGGGTCTTTTAATCCTACTCTAGTTCTTTTAATGGCTCTTGATAATTTATCTATTGCATTTGACTGACCAATGACCTTTTTAGACAAATCTTCAGACATTCCTAAAAGTCTATTACTTTCATTTTGAGCAATTCTTTTAAGAGGAATACCAGTAATCATTGAAACAACCTCAGAAATATTTTTTTCAGAGACCTTATGTCTTTTTTTCTTAGTATCCTTAACCCACTTATTTTTTTGAATATCTAATTCAGAAAGAAGTTTTTTTTCTGTATCTCTAAGTTGAGCAGCTTCTTCATACTTCTGATTTTGAACAACTTGATTTTTTTGTTCTTTTATTTCTTCAATCTTTTTTTCTATATCAACTATTGCTTCAGGAACATCGAGATTGTTCATATGGACTCTTGATCCAGCCTCATCCATCAAATCAATTGCTTTATCTGGTAAGAATCTATCACTGATGTATCTATCAGATAACTTCACACATGCTTCAATAGCTTCAGAAGTGTAAATTACATTGTGGTGAGACTCATATTTATCTTTAATATTATCTAAAATTTTAAATGTTTCTTTAGTTGTTGTAGGATCAACAACAACAACTTGAAATCTTCTAGCTAAAGCTCCATCTTTTTCAACATACTGCCTGTATTCATCTAAGGTTGTTGCTCCAATACACTGAAGCTCTCCCCTGGCAAGAGCAGGTTTAAACATATTTGATGCATCCAAAGAACCAGATGCTCCTCCAGCACCAACAATAGTATGTAATTCGTCAATGAATAAAATAATATCATCATTCTTCTCAATTTCAGTCATTAAAGCTTTCATCCTTTCCTCAAATTGACCTCTATATTTTGTCCCAGCAACTAAAGAAGCTAAATCTAAAGTAACAACTCTTTTATTATGAAGAATTCTTGAAACTTTTTTTTGAGTTATTCTTAAAGCAAGAGCTTCTGCAATTGCAGTTTTACCAACACCTGGTTCACCAATAAGTATTGGGTTATTTTTTTTTCTTCTAGTAAGAACTTGAGCAACTCTTTCAATCTCTTTTTCTCTACCAATTACAGCATCAAGTTTATTATTTTCTGCAAGTTTTGTTAAATCTTTACCAAAATTATCGAGTATTGGAGTTTTTGATTTTTCAGTAGGTTTACTAGATTTAGTGGATTTAGAAAAATCTCCTTTAACATTTGATAATTCATCATCTTCTAATGGCTCTGATGGAGTAGAAGATATTGGATTACTGGACTGGTATTCTAATAGTTCTTTAACAACATCGTAACTAACATCAAATTTATCTAAAATTTGAGTAGCAATATTATCTTCATCTCTAAGAATTGATAATAATAAATGCTCAGTTCCAATCAGCTTACTTTTAAATATTTTTGCTTCCAAATAAGTTATTTTAAGAACTTTTTCAGATTGTCTTGTTAGAGGTATATTTTTTAAATTCTTTAAATTACCAATACTAGTATTTTTTGTATTATGTTCTACAGAAGCTCTTAAATCATCTAAACTAATTCCTAACTTTTTTAACAAACTAATTGCTACTCCTTCACCTTCTCTTATAACACCAAGCAATAGATGTTCCGTTCCAATATAATCATGTCCCAATCTTAAAGCTTCTTCTCTACTTAGAGATATAACTTCTTTGACCCTATTTGAAAATTTTGCTTCCATATTATAATTCTATACGTAAGAATAACTTAAATTCTTTAAAAAAAGTATAATTAAAAATATTAAATACTATTTAAAAATAACCCTGTTTCTGGGCCTTTAACAAATAATAAATCTAATATACTAATATTCATATCAAAATTCTTGCCAAAATTATTATTGTAAGAGGTCTTTTTTGTGTTATTAAATAATTTCTCATCATTAACTGGGTTACATAAGTGTCTCCCATCATTGAAATTTAATCTATTATGAACAATACCATTTATCTTTTTAATCTTATTATCAAAATTTAAAAATTTAAATAATAGTGTCAATAAGTCATAATTTAAATCAAAAAGGAAAATATGTCTTGATTTTAAACATTTTACTAATAAATCTTTATAAAAGATAAAATATGGTGTTTTGCCATATGATGACTGAAGAGACTGCAGATGTTGATTAATCCAGTTTTGAGAATAATCAATTTTTATATCTGAATATTTTTTAGACGTATTGTTTTTTATTGTAGGAATAATTAAATAGAAAAATCCATTTTGACCAACTATTTTCGATCTATTCCTATAAGTTTTCTTAACATAAAAAGAATTTGAATCAATAATAACATCTTGACTATTAATATTTTTGAAATAATTAATAGATGGAAAATATTGTAGCTCAACCAAAATCATATTATTAAATTTAATTTATAAATTTAAAAGATGAAGAAAAAAAAATATGTGATAATTGTTATAATTTTCTCAACCTTACTTTCTACTATATCTGTTTATTTATATCAGATTTTCTTTTCTCCAAATTTTTTAATAAATCAGAATGATAAGTTTTTAATAATAAATGATGACATGAATTTTAAAAATGTTAGAGAAAAACTAATTCAAGATACAATCTTAAATGATGTCCTTTCATTTAGTTTTTTAAGTAAATCGATGAATTATGATAAAAATATAAAAACAGGTGCTTACAAAATAAAATCAAATATGTCTAACTATGACTTAATTAGAATGCTAAGGTCTGGCAACCAAACACCTATTTATATTTCTTTTAATTACGCGAGAAAAATAGAAGATTTTTCTAAAATCATTACTAAAGATTTAAAAATATCCGAATATGACTTCATGAATTATATAAATGATAATAAAAACATTTATGGGTTTAATGAACAAAATATTTTATCAATGTTTCTCCCTGATACTTATGAAATATACTGGAATATATCAACAGAAAACTTATTCAAAAAAATGAATATTGAATACAATAAATTTTGGAATAAAAAAAGAGAAGACAAATTAAACAAATTGAATATTAACAAAATAAATGTTTCAATCTTAGCTTCTATAGTTGCATCAGAAACTTTAAAAATGGATGAAGCAAATACTATTGCTGGAGTATATATAAACAGACTAAATAAAAATATGTTGCTTCAAGCAGATCCTACTCTTGTTTATGCTGCAAATGATTTTTCTATCAAAAGAGTTCTTAATAAACATAAAAAAATTATATCTCCATATAATACATATATTAATAAAGGATTACCTCCAGGACCAATCAGACTTACACCAAAAAAATATATTGATGCAGTTTTAAATTATGAAAAACATAAATACATTTTTTTTTGTGCTAAAGATGATTTTTCGGGATATCACACATTTGCAATAACGCTAAGTGAGCATAATAAAAATGCCAGAAAATTTCAAAGAGCTCTTAATAAAAGAAAAATATATAGATAATGATAGAAAGTAATTTCAAAGTTAGAATTAGATATTCTGATACAGATCAAATGGGCTATGTATACTATGGAAAATATGCAAACTTTTATGAAATAGCTAGAGTTGAACTTTTCAGAAAATTAGGGTTTTCATATAGTCAACTTGAGAAAAAAGGAATTGGAATGCCAGTTATTGAAATGAAATCAAAATATTTAATGCCTGCTAAATATGATGAAATAATAAATATAAATATACAAATTAAAGAAAAGCCAAGTGCTAAAATTTTATTTCATTATAAGCTTTATAATGAAAAAAATAATCTCATAAATACCGCATCTACTCTACTAACATTTATAAATTTACAATCAAAAAAAGCTATTAGAACACCAAAAGAATTACTTTATATAATTAATAATAATTTTAGTGAAAAATAAAATAGATAAATCAATAAATGATTTAAGAGCATTTACCAAAAAAGTTTACCTCAAAGGAAAAAAAATATCTATTTATACAGTATTTAAAATATTTAAAGCAAAATTGATTGAAGATGAAATTTTTGAAAGATCACTAGCGGTAGCATTTAGTTTTACATTAGCTACTTTTCCACTTATCATATTTATTTTTACACTTATTCCTTATGTAAATGCGTGGATTCCTGAAATTGATTCCATTAAAATTCTTGCTTTTTTACAAGAAGTTATGCCAAATAACATGTATCAAATAACAGAAACTACAATTTTAGATTTGGTTGAAACCAAAAGAGGTGGACTATTATCAGTAGGTGTAATTTTATCATTATTTCTTTCTACAAATGGGTTCAATACATTAATTAAAACTTTTAATAGTTGTCATAGAATAGAAGAGAATAGAAGTTTTTTAAAAACTAGATTAATTGCACTCACACTAACAATAATATTCATGCTAGTTCTAATAATTTCTATATTATTATCAACAGTTGGAGAACTATTTATAAATTTTATTTCAGAAAATAATTTATTTGAAGATAGAGTAGCATACTATTCTTTAATTATTTCAAGATTATCAATTCTATTTATCACATTTTACCTTGGAATAACATCCATATTTTATTTTGCTCCTGTAAAACATAATAAATGGACATTTTTTTCTTCTGGATCAATAATATCTGCATTAGGTTGTGTTTGTATTTCTCTTCTATTCTCATATTATATAAATAATTTTCCAACATACAATAAGTTTTATGGTTCAATTGGAATACTGATTGCTTATATGGGATGGATATATATTATTTCTTCCATATTACTAATAGGGTTTGAGTGGAATACAAGTATAGATATTGCCATAAATAAATTAAAGGGAAAATTTAAGATTAACTAATTTTGGCTAATACTATAATTCATATATTTTTGCAGCCAAAGATTACTCTAGAGGAGTGGCAGAGTGGTCGAATGCGGCAGTCTTGAAAACTGTTGTACCGCAAGGTACCGGGGGTTCGAATCCCTCCTCCTCTGCTTATAAAATTGCCTTTAATAAAAATATTATGAGTCGCATATTAACCTTATGAAATCTCAATTTTTTAAAGATGTTTACGAAGTAGTGAAATTAATACCTAAAGGTAGAGTCACTTCATATGGTTCTATTTCAAAATATTTAGGCACTACTAAAAGTGCTAGAGTAGTAGGATGGGCAATGAACAACTCTCATATACTTAAAGGAATTCCTGCTCATAGAGTTGTAAATAGAATTGGATTATTAACTGGTAAAAATCATTTCTCATCACCAAATAAAATGGAAGAACTTTTAACTAATGAAGGTATTGAAGTTAAAGATGATAGGATTAAAAATTTTAAAAAATTATTTTGGGAACCCATTAATGAACTTGAACTTTAATAATTAACTAGTGAAAAAAATCTTTTTATTGATTTTATTATTTTGCTTTGAACTAAATGGACAAAGTGCACTACCCAAACTTTTTATAAAGTGTGATAGATGTGACAATAGCTTCATAAGAAATGAAATAAGTTACGTTGACCACGTAAGAGAACAAGGATTATCAGATATTCAATTATTTATCTATAGAAATCGAAATGCAAATAATGGGTCCAGATACTCTTTAGATTTTATTGGAAAAAATATATTTTCAGATAAAAAAATTTCATTGTCATTAGATACTAACCCAAAGATGACAAGAGATGAAGTCAGGGTATCTCTTAAGAAAAAGATTGAACTTGGGCTTATATATTATTTAATTGAAACAGATTTAGCTGAAAAAATATCTATCTCTGTTGATACAATCGTGAACAATGAAAACTCAAATAATTCTAGTTCAGATAAGTGGAAAAACTGGGTCTTTCAGAGTGCTGGAGAAGTAAATTTTGAAAATGAGACTAGCAGAAAAGAATCAAATGTAAGAATAGAGCTCGATGCAGATAAGGTAACAGATAGAATAAAATTGCAATTTGATATTGATTTTGAAAGATCAAATAATAAATATGAGAATCAAGATAATATATACATAAGTAAAAGAAGTAGAAAATCATTTGGAGCTAAGAGTGTATGGAGTATAAATGATAAATGGTCAGCAGGATTTAATGCTGGTGCTAGTGGTGACACTTATCAAAATATCAATTACAGATATTATATTATGCCAGCTATTGAATATAGTTTTTTTCCATATGATGAATTTATAAGAAGAGAAATGGTTATTAATTATAGAATTGGGTATGGGTACAGAAATTATATAGAAGAGACCATCTATAATAAGTTTGAGGAAAATGTTTATCTACATCAACTAGCATTTGAAACAAGATTTAGACAACCATGGGGAGAAATCTATACTAATTTAAGAGGGAAAGCATTTCTTCCAGACCCATCAAAAAATAGTTTTAGTTTAGATAGCTGGTTTTCAATAAGGGTATTTGAAGGACTATCAGTAAGATTTGGAGGAGAAATAGAAATAATAAGAGACCAATTAAGTTTACCTAAAGGAAATGCATCTATTGAAGATTTATTATTACAGCAACAAGAAATTGCAACTGACTTTAGGTCAGAGTTTAGAATAGCAATAGGTTATACTTTTGGATCAGCATTTAATAACTTCTTAAATAGTAGGCTCTAAATTTTTTTTCTTATTAGATAAAGACCTACAAAAGTTATAAGTCCATTCAAAAGGAGTAGCTCGAAACCAAACTTATATCCAAATAGTAATTTCTCAGAGTAAATATTTATGATATAAGATAATAATGGGGAAATAATACAAACCCAAAATGATAGTTTATCCTTTATTTTATACTTAGTGAAAATTCCAAAAGAAAATAGTCCAAGAAGAGGCCCATAAGTATATCCAGCAGCTTTAAAAATTGAATTTATTACACTCTCATCATTAATTGAATTAAAAATCATAATTACAAAAAATAGAACTATTGAAAATGCTAAATGCACAGAAAGTCTAACTTTATTTTTATTAGAACTCTTTATTTTATCAAAATCTAAAAAATCTATACAAAATGCAGTTGTAAGAGAAGTTAATGCTGAATCAGCACTAGAATATGCAGCTGCAATAATACCAAGTATAAAAAGAATAGAAGTGAAGCCACCTAAATGATTAAGCGCAAGTAAAGGATATAAATTATCTGTTCTTTCTGGAATATTAAATCCAATAAAGTCAGAGTATAAATATAATAGTGCTCCTAAACATAAAAAAAGAAGGTTTGCAAAAACTAAAATTACACAAAACCAAAACATATTTTTTTGAGATTCTCCTAAGTTTTTACATGTAAGGTTTTTCTGCATCATATCCTGATCCAACCCAGTCATTACAACTGCAATAAATGCTCCAGAGATAAACTGTTTAAAAAAATCATTACTTTCTTTCCAATTAAAATAAAATATTTGTGAGAATTGGCTATCCTTTATTAAATAATAAGATTCAGCAAGTGATATATCCATTTTACTTATAATGATAAGTATAGTAATAATAACAGCTGAAAGCATAAATAAAGTCTGGAGAGCATCAGTCCATACAATAGTTTTTATTCCTCCCTTAAAAGTATATATCCATATCAATAAAATGGTAATAAAAACTGAAAATGAAAATGGTAACCCTAGCTCATTAAATATTGCAATTTGTAGAACACCTGCAACCAAAAATAATCTAAAAGAAGCTCCTATTGTTCTAGACAATAAAAAGAAAAAAGAACCTGTTTTATAGCTATATAAACCAAATCTCTTATCTAAATAAGCATAGATAGAAACTAACTTATGCTTATAATATAATGGTAATAATACTCTAGCAATAATTAAATAACCCAATAAATAACCTAAAACCATTTGAAAATATGAAAAGTTACTACTACCAACTTCTCCTGGAACAGAAATAAAAGTTACACCCGATAAAGAGGTTCCTATCATACCAAAGGCAACTAGGTACCATGGGGAAGATCTATTTGCATTAAAAAAATCATTAAAATTTGAGTTTTTTGTGGTTAATCTTGAAATAAAAAGAAGCACAAAAAAATAAATTATAAATATTAGAAGTATAATGTTAGCATTCATATTTATTTTTGAAGAAAAACATGTATGTTAGAAATCTATTTAGATTTTAAATTATTCTAAAAGTTAAAGTTAGATAGATACAATAAAAAATAAACAGGATTTAATTTAAATGAGGTTACCAACAAAAATCATTGAAAACGCAGTAAATGAAATTTCAAAACTTCCCGGGATTGGTAAAAAAACTGCTTTAAGATTATCATTATTTCTTCTAAAAAAAGATTTAGGTTTTACACAAAAAATCTCTAATGCAATTATTGATTTAAAAGAAAAAACGACTTATTGTAATGAGTGCCATATGATTTGTGAAGAAGGACAATGTATATGTCAATCAAAAAATGCTTTTATAAATAGAGATGTTTTATGCATAGTAGAAGATACACCTGATGCATTAGCGATACAAAATACTAATCATTATAATGGATTGTTTCACGTTATAGGAGGTTTAATTACTCCTATTGATGGAATAGGACCAGAAAATTTAAATATTGATACGCTTGTCCAAAGAATCGAAAAAAATAAAATTAAAGAAATAATATTTGCGCTAAGTCCAACCTTAGATGGTGATACCACTTCATTTTATATTTCTAAAAGATTGGCAAAATTCAATCTTAAAATGACAACTATATCAAGAGGCATTCCAATTGGTGGTGAAATAGAATATGCTGATGAAATAACACTTGGTAAAAGTATTTCATCAAGAATTAAATATAATTTAGACCAATGAATAAAGAATCCAATAGACTAAAAAATGTTAAAGAATCTTCTACTCTTGCGATGGCTGCTTTAGCTAGAGAATATAAATCAAAAGGTGTTGATGTAATAAGTCTAAGCTTGGGAGAACCTGACTTCAAAACCCCACAGCATATATGTGATGGAGCAAAACAAGCTATTGACTCAGGAAATTATTTTTCATATCCTCCAGTAGCAGGATATAATGACCTTAAGGAAGCAATTTCAAAAAAATTTAAAAATGAAAATAAATTAAATTACCCAGCAAAAAATATAATTGTTTCAAATGGAGTTAAGCATTCTATTACAAATGTGATGTTTTCTTTATTAAACAAAGATGATGAAGTAATTGTTTTTGCTCCTTTCTGGGTAAGTTATGCTGCTATAATAAAATTAGCTGATGGTGTTCCCATATACATTCAATCGAGAATTGAAAATGATTTTAAACCAACTAAAGAGCAGTTAAAAAATGCTATTTCAAAGAAAACTAAAGCTATAATATTTAGTTCACCCTGTAATCCAACTGGTACAGTTTTCACAAGAGAGGAACTTAAAAGTTATAGAGATATATTAATTGACTATCCAGAAATCTTTGTTATTTCCGATGAAATTTATGAACATATTAATTTTACTAAAGAACACTGTAGTATAGGATCACTCTCTGGACTAGAGGAAAGAACCATAACCATGAATGGATTTTCAAAAGCTTTCGCAATGACTGGATGGAGACTAGGTTATATTGGGGCTCCAGATAGTATAGTAAAAGCAATTAATAAAATGCAAGGTCAAACAACTTCAGCAAATTGCTCAATAGCACAAAGAGCTGGACTTAGTGCTTTGATAGGTGGAAATAAATGTGCTATTGATATGAAAAATGCATATTTAAAGAGGAGAGATATTGTATATAAAATGCTTAAAGAAATTAATGGATTAAAAATTAATTTACCAAAAGGAGCATTTTATTTTTTTCCAGACATAAGTTATTTCATAGGTTTAAAAACTGAAAATGGGAAAGAAATTACAAGTGCAAATGAACTTTCATTATATCTTCTAGAAGAAGGAAAGATTTCTTTAGTCCCTGGTGAAGATTTTGGAGCGCCAAACTGCATAAGACTTTCTTACGCAGCAAGTGAAGAAGAACTAATTAATGCTGTTAAAAGATTAAAAATCTCATTAAATAAACTCAAATAGAATTCAATAAAATGAGATTAAATAAAGTCTTTGATAAATTTAAAGATATCAATATTATAGTAATGGGAGATGCAATGGTTGACACTTATACTATTGGTAAAATAAGTAGAAAATCTCCAGAAGCTCCAGTATCAATTGTTAATGTAATAGAAGAAAAATCTAAACTTGGAGGTGCTGCTAATGTCGCATTGAATCTAAAAGAATTAGGAGCAAAACCAATTCTATGTTCTGTAATTGGTGATGACTATTATGGAAAAGAATTAATACAATTAATGAAAACTCATAAAATGACAGTTGAAGGGCTAGTATTAGATTCCACAAGAAAAACAACTGTAAAAAAAAGAATAATCGTAGATAAAAAACATATTATTAGAATTGATGATGAGATAACATCTAAAATTAATAATAAAAATCAAGATCAACTCTCAAAAATTATTTCAAAATTTTCAAAAAATAGTAAAATATTGATTTTTCAAGATTATGACAAAGGAGTTCTTGATAAAAATTTTATTCAAAAAATTATTAAAAAAAATAAAAATCTATTTATTTGTGTAGATCCAAAAAAACAAAATTTTAATTTCTACAAAAATACAGATCTATTTAAACCAAATCTATCTGAAATAACTAATGGCATAAACGTAAAAAAAGATAGGGTCAACTCTATAGAATCTTTAAAAAAATTAGGAGGAGATTTTATTAAAAAAAATAATATTAAAACAATGATTTTAACATTATCTGAAAGAGGGTTAATCATAATAAATAAAAAAGAAAAAATACATTTTAACGTAAAATCCAAAAAAATAATTGATGTATCAGGTGCTGGGGATACAGTTATATCTATAGCATCATTATTGTTATATTTAAAATTACCTATTAAATTCATTGGGAATATTTGTAATCTATCAGGAAGTATTGTTTGTGCAAAATCTGGTGTAAGTCCCTTAAAGATAAAAGAGATTAAACAAAAAGCTGAAAGTAGTAAATTAGAATTATATCTTTGATTATATTTAATAATTATGATGAATATAATACTATTTGGACCTCCTGGAGCAGGAAAAGGAACACAAAGTGATAAATTAATTCATAAATATAATTTAATTCATTTATCTACTGGAGATCTTTTCAGATTACATTTATCCAATAAAACTGAATTAGGAATAGAAGCAAAAAAATATATGGATGAAGGAAATCTTGTACCTGATTCAGTAGTTATAGGAATGGTAGAAAAAAAAATTCAAGAAAATTTAAGTTCAAATGGATTTATTTTTGATGGTTTTCCCAGAACAGTTAATCAAGCTACAGCATTAGATGAAATGTTAAATAAAAAAAAGTTGAACATTAATTTTATGATTGCCTTAGATGTAAATGATGCTGAATTAAAAGCCCGAATTCAAAAAAGAGCATTAGTATCAGGTAGGATTGATGATCAAAGTGAAGAAAAAATTAATAATAGAATTCAAGTTTATAAAAAAGAAACTTTACCTGTTGCTAATCATTATAAAAATCTAAATAAGTATAATGAAATAAATGGAATTGGCTCAATCGATAACATATTTATGAAAATATGTTCAAAAATTGATAGCTAAATGAGTAATCCTAATTTTATTGATTATGTAAAAATTTCTTGTAAATCAGGAGATGGTGGAAGTGGGTCTTCACATTTTAGAAGAGAAAAGTTTGTTCCTAAAGGAGGTCCAGACGGTGGAGATGGTGGAAAGGGAGGAAGTGTCATTTTAAAGGGTAATAAGCAGCTATGGACACTTCTTCATTTAAAATTTACTAAACATATTGTTGCAGAAAATGGTGGTAATGGAGGAGGCTCTAGAAAGTATGGTTCTTATGGAAAAGACGCTGTAATAGAAGTTCCACTTGGTACTATTGCAAAATTTTCTGATGATAAAGGGGAAAAAATAGAAATAATAAAACATGATGAAGAAAAAATTTTACTAAAAGGTGGAATAGGTGGTTTAGGTAATGATCACTTTAAAAGTTCTACGAATCAAGCTCCAAAATACAGTCAGGATGGCAAAGAAGGTATTGAAGAATGGGTAACACTTGAGCTACAAATTTTAGCAGATGTAGGATTGGTTGGATTTCCAAATGCTGGAAAATCAACTTTACTATCATCTATATCTAAAGCAAAACCAAAAATTGGAGATTATCCGTTTACAACTTTAACACCAAATCTAGGAGTTGTCCCATACAAAGATTATAAATCATTTGTAGTAGCAGATATTCCAGGCATAATTGAAGGAGCAGCTGAAGGAAAAGGTCTTGGAGTTAGATTTCTAAGACACATAGAGAGAAACTCAATTTTATTATTTATAATTCCTGTGGATTCACCCATTAAAAAAGAATTTCAATTATTAAAAAATGAACTAAAAAAATACAATAAAGAGCTATTAAAGAAAAAATTCATTATTGCAATTTCTAAATGTGATTTAATTCCAAAAGAGGATATTAATAAAATTAATTTTAAATCTAAATATCCAGTAGTTTATATATCCAGTGTGAGTAATTTTGGATTAAAAGAGCTAAAAGAAAATATTTGGAAAGAAATTAACTCAACATAGCCAAAATGTCATCTTTATTATTTTGGCAGAGAAATTGCAAAGTATTAAGTCATGAAGAAAAAAGCTAAAGCAAAAAGTATTAAAACTAAAAAGGTTGATAAATTATCAGATCTAAAAAATGATATTAAAGAATCAAAAGAAAAATATCTTAGATTATACTCAGAATTTGAAAATTATAGAAGAAGAACTTCAAAAGAAAAAATAGAAATGATTCAAATAGCTAATCAAGATTTAATTACAAATGTTTTACCTGTAGTTGACGATTTTGAGAGAGCTTTAAAAGCAATTAATCCTGATCAAAAAAATGACTTTGAAGGGTTTAATTTGATTTATCAAAAACTTCAAAGTACACTCGAAAAAAATAATTTAAATAAAATGAAAATTAAAGTGGGTAATGATTTTGATTCTGAGTTCCATGAAGCAATTACAAAAACTCCTGCTGGGAAAAAATTAAAAGATAAAATTGTTGATGTAATTGAAGATGGATATTTAATTTCAGAAAAAATTATTAGACATGCTAAAGTTGTAATTGGTTCATAATGTCAAAAAGAGATTATTACGATATTCTAGGAGTTTCAAAATCTTCAACAAAAGATGATATTAAGAAAGCATATAGAAAAGTTGCAATAAAATTTCATCCAGATAAAAATCCAGATAATAAAGCTGCTGAAGAAAAATTTAAAGAAGCAGCAGAAGCTTATGAAGTTCTTAGTAACCCAGAAAAAAAAGAAAAATATGATAGGTTTGGTCATGAAGGATTAAGAGGTGGGCCCGGTGGTTTTGGAGGAGGAATGAATGTTGAAGATATATTCTCCCAATTTGGTGATATTTTTGGTGGAGGCGGAGGCGGTAGTCCTTTTGATAGTTTTTTTGGAGGAGGTGGTAGAACATCAAGAAATAAAGGATCAAACCTTAGAATAAAACTTAAATTATCAATAAAAGAAATTGCTGAAGGAGTTGAAAAAAAAATAAAAGTAAAAAGATTAGTAACTGCTTCTGGAGTTACTTTCAAATCATGTTCTGTATGTAATGGAACTGGTAATATTACTAAAGTTGTAAATACAATGTTAGGAGCTATGCAATCATCTACCACATGTTATAGCTGTAATGGTAATGGGAAAACAGTTGATAATAGACCCCCTGGAGTAGATAGCACTGGATTACAATACAATGAAGAAATAATTAAAATTAATATACCTTCTGGTGTAACTGAAGGAATGCAACTTTCTATGTCAGGAAAAGGAAACGAGTCCCCAGCAGGAGGTATTGCTGGAGATCTTTTAATATTAATTGAAGAAATTGAAGATGATATTTTTAAAAGAGATGGTAATAATATTATTTATGATTTATATCTAAATTTTGTAGATGCTGTTATAGGTGTAAATACTGAAGTTCCAACTCTTAGTGGAAAAGTAAGGATAAAAATTTCACCTGGAACTCAAAGTGGAAAAATACTAAGATTACGTGGAAAAGGAATTAAAGATATCAATAGCTCAATGTCAGGAGATCAACTAATACATGTTAATGTTTGGACACCAAAAAAAATATCATCAGAAGAGGAAAAAATATTACAAAAATTAAAAGATTCTGAAAATTTTAAACCTAAACCTGGAAAATCTGATAAAGGTTTTTTTGATAGAATAAAAGACTTTGTCAGTTAATTAGAATACCCTAAAATAGCACCTTTTAGTATCTCATTTACATCAATAAGAATTAAAAATTAATTAGATTTATATATAAATTATTTTTCTAGATAATGATTAAAAAAAATCATAAAAAAATTAAATGGATAGTATCTACTACTACTATACTATTTATAGGATCATTAATATTCTTTTCACAAAAAATAATATCAGAAATTAAAGAAAGAGAAGTTGCTACTATAAAAAGGTATGCAAACTTTTTAGAATATATTTCTTTATCAAAAAATGAATCTCCTGACTATTATATAGATGGAATTATATTAGAAAATAATAATATTCCTGTTATAATAACTGATAGCAATTTCAATATAATTGATCACAAAAACATAATCACAAATAAAAACCAATCTAATAAATCTAAAATTTTAGAAAAAAACTTATCCTCAATGAAAAATGGATATAAACCTATTGAAATTTTTATTTATAATGAAAATAATATTGTTGTCGATAAACAATTTATATTGTATAAAAACTCTAAAATTTTAGATTTAATTATTTTAGCCCCATATTATCTTTTTTTATTTATTCTAATAATATTAGCTTCAATCTATTTAATTTTTTATTATTCTAATCTTTCTGAAAAAGATAGATTATGGACAGGCTTAGCGAAAGAAACTGCTCATCAATTAGGTACACCGTTATCTTCATTGATAGGATGGAAAGAATATATAAAATCAAAAAATATTTTAAGTGATAAAAGTATAATTGTAGAAATTGAAAAAGATTTAGATAGACTTAAAATTATAACTGATAGGTTTTCAAATATTGGATCAAAACCAATTTTAAAAACTCAAAACATAAAAGAATTAATTAATAATTCAATCAATTATATTAAAAAAAGAATATCAAAAAATATAAAATTTGAAATTGAAGGTGAAAATATTTATTATTCTGTTAATAAAGAATTATTTAGTTGGGTAGTAGAAAATTTATTTAAAAATTCAGTTGATGCACTAGGTGAAAGTGGTAAAATAAAAATCTCATTGAATAAAAAAACAAATAAAATTATAATTGATTTTATAGATAATGGTTCAGGAATTAAATTTAAAGATTTTAAAAATATTTTCAATCCTGGTTTTACAACAAAAAAAAGAGGATGGGGACTAGGACTAACGCTTGTTAATAGAATAATAACAAATTATCATAACGGAAAAATATATGTTTTTAAGTCAATTAAAAATATAAAAACAATAATTAGAATAGAATTTAAATTAAATTAAAAAAAGTCTTTAATATCTTTAATTTTAGCTTTGTAAAATTATTTATATAAGTTATTTTCGCATGTATTTAATATAAACATAAACATTTATCAATCAACATGAAAAACCAAGGAAAAGTAACAGAAGTAATCGGTCCAGTAGTTGACGTATCATTTGAAGAAAGTGAATTACCCAAAATATTAAATGCACTAGAAATTGAGAAAGAAGATGGATCTACAATAATTCTTGAAGTACAGCAACATTTAGGAGAAGATAGAGTCAGAACTATTGCTATGTCTGGTACTGAAGGACTTAAAAGAGGTTTGGTAGTTAATGATTTAGGTGAAGCTATATCAATGCCTGTAGGAGATGACATTAAAGGAAGATTATTCAATGTTGTAGGTTCTGCTATTGATGGTATTGAAGAACCTAAAACAAAAGAAAGATTACCTATTCATAGAGATGCACCAAAATTTGAGGACTTGTCTACTTCAGCAGAAATATTATTTACAGGAATAAAAGTTATTGATCTTATCGAACCATATAATAAAGGTGGAAAAATTGGTTTATTTGGTGGCGCAGGTGTTGGTAAAACTGTATTGATACAAGAACTTATAAACAATATTGCTAAAGCATATTCAGGTTTATCTGTATTTGCTGGAGTTGGAGAAAGAACGAGGGAAGGAAATGATTTACTTAGAGAAATGATTGAAGCGGGTATAGTAGATTATGGAGAAGAGTTTAAAAAATCTATGGAAGAAGGATCATGGGATTTATCTAAAGTTGATAAAAAGAAATTAAAAGATTCTAAAGCTGCTTTTGTATTTGGTCAAATGAATGAACCTCCAGGAGCAAGAGCAAGAGTAGCTCTCTCAGGATTAACTCTAGCTGAGTACTTTAGAGATGGTGATGGTAAAGGGCAAGGAAGAGATATCTTATTTTTTATTGATAATATATTCAGATTTACTCAAGCTGGATCTGAAGTTTCTGCACTTCTAGGAAGAATGCCTTCAGCTGTTGGATATCAACCTACTTTAGCAACTGAAATGGGTGCTATGCAAGAAAGAATAACATCTACTAAAAAAGGTTCTATTACATCAGTTCAAGCTGTTTATGTTCCTGCAGATGATCTAACCGATCCTGCCCCTGCTACGACCTTTTCTCATCTAGATGCCCAAAGTGTACTATCAAGAAAACTTGCTGCTATTGGAATTTATCCATCTATTGATCCATTAGATTCTACTTCTAGAATTTTAACTGAAGAAATAGTTGGAAGTGAACACTATAATTGTGCGCAGAGAGTTAAAGAATTACTTCAGAGATATAAAGAATTACAAGATATTATAGCAATTCTTGGAATGGATGAATTATCTGATGAAGACAAACAAGTTGTTCATCGAGCAAGAAGAGTTCAAAGATTTTTATCTCAACCATTTCATGTTGCAGAACCATTTACTGGTGTTAAAGGTCAATTAGTTGATATTAAAGATACTATTAAAGGGTTTAATATGATAATGGATGGTGAGCTTGACCATCTACCAGAAGCAGCATTTAATCTTAAGGGTACTATTGAACAGGCAATAACTGCTGGAGAAGAAATGTTAGAAAAAGTAAAATAAAATGCAATTAGAAATATTATCACCAGAAAATACCATTTTTACAGGAGAAGTTGATTCAGTTATTTTTCCAGGATCTAAAGGTGAATTTCAAGTTTTAAATAATCACGCTCCCATAATAAGTTCTCTTTCAAAAGGTAAAATAAACTATAAAATAAACTCTAAAGCCAACTTGATTGATATTAAGGGTGGAATAGTTGAAGTTCTTAATAACAAAGTTAGTGCGCTAATTGAAGAATAAGTGACATTCTGTCATATATTAACTTTGGCATAATTCTTGTCAATTATTATGTTATATAAATTAAAATAAATTATTATGAGTAAGATTATAGGAATCGATTTAGGTACTACTAATTCATGTGTATCAGTAATGGAAGGAAACGAACCAGTTGTTATTCCAAATAGTGAAGGTAAAAGAACAACACCATCAATAGTTGCATTTTTAGATGAGGGTAAAGGAGAAAGAAAAGTTGGAGATCCTGCTAAAAGACAAGCAATCACAAACCCAACAAATACTATAAACTCAATTAAAAGATTTATGGGTAAAAAATTTTCAGATATAACAGAAGAAAAAAGAAACTTATCATATAAAGTTGAAAAAGGAACTAATGATACTGTAAGGGTAAATATAGGTTCAAGAAAATATACACCTCAAGAACTTTCTGCTATGATTCTTCAAAAGATGAAATCAACTGCTGAGGACTATATTGGATCTGAAGTTAAAGAAGCTGTAATAACTGTTCCTGCTTATTTTAATGATTCTGAAAGACAGGCTACAAAAGAAGCTGGAGCAATTGCTGGTCTTGAAGTAAAAAGAATTATAAATGAACCTACTGCAGCAGCTCTTGCATATGGATTAGATAAAAAAGATAAAGAAATTAAAATTGCTGTCTATGATTTAGGGGGTGGAACATTTGATATTTCGATACTAGAATTAGGAGATGGAGTTTTTGAGGTAAAATCAACTAATGGAGATGTTCATCTTGGTGGAGATGATTTCGATAGTGTAATTATAGATTGGCTAGCAGATGAATTTAAAAAAGACGAAGGTATAGACCTTAGAAAAGATCCAATGGCACTTCAAAGATTAAAAGAAGGAGCTGAGAAAGCTAAAATTGAATTGTCAAGTTCTACATCTACAGAAATTAATCTACCTTATATCATGCCTGTTGATGGGGTACCTAAACATTTAGTTAAAACATTAAGTAGATCAAAATTTGAACAACTATCAGAAAAATTGGTTAGCAGGACTTTAGATCCATGCTCAAAAGCATTAAAAGATTCAAAAATTAATGTATCAGAGATAGACGAAGTTATTTTAGTTGGAGGATCTACTAGAATTCCTAAAATTCAAGAAGAAGTTGAAAAATTCTTTAAGAAAAAACCATCAAAAGGAGTAAACCCTGATGAAGTTGTAGCGATTGGTGCTGCTATTCAAGGAGGAGTTTTAACTGGGGAAGTTAAAGATGTACTACTTTTAGATGTTACGCCGCTTTCTTTAGGTATTGAGACATTAAATGGGGTTTTTACAAAATTAATTGATTCAAATACAACTATACCGACTAAAAAGTCTGAAACGTTTTCAACTGCTGCTGATAATCAACCAGCTGTAGAAATTCACGTACTACAAGGAGAGAGGCCAATGTCTAAAGATAATAAAACTATTGGAAGATTTCATTTAGATGGAATACCACCTGCACCAAGAGGAGTCCCACAAGTAGAAGTAACATTTGATATAGATGCTAATGGAATTCTAAATGTTTCCGCAAAAGACAAAGGAACAGGTAAAGAACAAAACATTAGGATTGAAGCTTCATCAGGATTAACAGATGAAGAGATAAATAAAATGAAAGATGAGGCTAAAGCTAATGCTGATACTGATCAAAAAGAAAGAGAAAAAATTGATAAAATTAATACTGCTGATGGTTTGATTTTTCAAACTGAAAAACAACTTTCTGAATTTGGAGATAAGTTGTCAGAACCTAATAAAAAAGCTATTCAAGAATCTTTAGATAAATTAAAAGCTGTTCATAAAGAGGAAAAAATTGATGAAATAGATAGTGCAGTTGAGGCATTAAATAAATCATGGGAAGCTGCTAGTCAAGAAATGTACAAAGCTACTCAAGATCAACAAGCTAACCCTGGACAAGAAGCTCCTAGTGGAGACAAACCTCCTAAAGGTGAAAATAAAAATGATGATATTTCCGATGTGGATTTCGAAGAAGTTAAAGAAGAAAAAAAATAATATTTAAATTAAAAATTACAGTTACCAGGTGTCCTTGGAAAAGGAATAACGTCTTTTATATTTTTAATTCCAGTTATAAATTGGATTAACCTTTCTAATCCTAAACCAAATCCTGAATGAACAACAGTACCGAATTTTCTTGTATCTAAATACCAGCTTAAATCTTTTTCTGAAAGATCCATCTCTTTCATTCTTTGTTTTAAAATAGAAAGTCTTTCTTCACGTTGAGAGCCTCCAATAATTTCACCTACTGAAGGAAATAATATATCCATAGCTGAAACAGTATTTTCATCATCATTCAACCTCATATAAAAAGCTTTTATTTTTTTTGGATAATCAACAACAATCACTGGTTTTTTAAAATGTTTTTCAACTAAAAATCTTTCATGTTCAGATTGAAGATCTATACCCCACTCTTCAACCTTAAATTTAAATTTTCCTTTTTTATTTGGTTTTGAATTTTTTAAAATATTATAAGCTTCTGTATATGAAATTCTCTCAAAAGAATTATCGGAAATTATTTTAAGTCTTTCAATTAAAGGCATATCATTTCTAAGAATTTGTGGTAAACTTTTTTCTTCATTAATTTCTCTATCTTGAAGAAATTCTAAATCATCAACACAATTATTTAAAATATATTTTATAACATATTTCAATAATTCTTCTGCTAAATCCATATTATCGTCGATATTATAAAAAGCCATTTCTGGTTCTATCATCCAAAATTCAGCTAGATGCCTTGATGTATTTGAATTCTCTGCTCGAAAAGTGGGACCAAATGTATAAACTTCTGATAACGCTAAGGCTCCAAGCTCTGCATTTAACTGACCTGAAACAGTTAAATTTACTTCTTTAGAAAAAAAATCTTTACTATAATCTACTTTAGAGTTTTTAATATTATCTAAATCCAAAGCGGTAACTTTAAACATTTCACCAGCACCTTCAGCATCAGAAGAAGTAATAATTGGAGTATGAATATTTACAAAACCTCTTTCGTTAAAAAATTTATGAATAGAAAAAATAATAGCATGCCTAATTCTAAATATTGAACTAAAAGTATTTGTCCTTGGTCTTAGATGAGCAACTTCTCTTAAAAACTCAAAACTATGTTTTTTTGGTTGAATAGGATACTTATCAGGATCAGACTCACCCAATAAAATAACTTCATTTGCAACTAACTCATAATTTTGATTCTTACCTTGACTCTCAACAAGATTTCCATTGACTTTAAGAGAACAACCAGTATGAATTCTATCAGTCAAGTGAAGACCAAATATTTGCATATCCAAAACAACTTGTAAACTTTTAATAGAAGAACCATCATTTAAAGAAATAAAAGAAACATTCTTACTTTGTCTCTTATTTCTAACCCATCCCATAACACACACTTTAGTGTTAAGCTTTACATCATTTAATAAACTGATCTTTATTCTATCCTTTTTCATCTAATTAATAATGGCAAAAAAACTATAATTTAATCTTATTTTCAAAGAATAGACTAATTATAATAAATTTGCAGTAGAAAATATATTATAATAACATGAATAAGATAATACTTAAGCAAAACTTATCTCAAAAATTATCACCTCAACAAATTCAATTTATAAAATTATTACAATTATCAAATACAAATATTGAATCCGTAATAAAAAAAGAATTAGAAGATAATCCTGCTCTTGAAGAAGAAATATTAGAAAATACTGAAGATGATATTGGTAGTTCTCACTTAGAAAACCATTCCTTTTCTCAAAAAAGTTATTCAAAAGAAGAATCAACCTATAATAAAGAATCTAATATATCAGGTAAAGAATCTTTTCAAGAAAATCTATTATCACAAATAAATTACTTAAATCTAAATGCAGATGAAGAAATTATTGCTAAACAGATTATAGGAACTCTTGATGCAGATGGATATTTAAGAAGAGACTTAGAACTAATAATTGATGATTTAGCATTTTCAGAAAATATAGAATATGATATTAAAGTAGTAAAAAATATTTTAAAAAAAATTCAAAAACTTGAACCAGCAGGCGTAGGATCAAGAAATATAGAAGAATGTTTAATAATTCAAATAAATAAAAAACAAGAATTAAATTCTATTGAAAGATTAGCACTTAATATTATAAAAGATGATTTCAACAACTTTAAAAATAAGCACTTTGAAAAAATCTATTCAAAATATAAAAATGATAAAAGTGAGATCATTGAAGCATTTAATTACATAAAAAAACTAAATCCAAATCCAGCAGGGGGTTCAGATGACGATAATATAACTGAATACTTAATACCAGATTTTATATTAAAAAAAATCAATAATGAGTTAAATATTTTTCTTGCTAGTGGTGAAAACAAAAAGGTTAATGTTAACCAACATTATATTTCCATTTTTAATGAAATGAAAAATAAAAAAAATAAAAATGAAGAAAATAAAAAATCAATTAATTTTATAAAACAAAAAATAGAATCTGCTCAATGGTTTGTTGACGCATTAAATCAAAGAAATCAAACTTTATTAAAAACTATGAAAACTATTTTAAAAATTCAATTTAATTTTTTTAATGATGGAGATGAAAATGATTTAAAACCAATGATTCTTAAAGATATTGCTGAAATTATTAAAATGGATATTTCTACTGTTAGTAGAATAGTTAGAAGTAAAGTAATACAAACTGAATTTGGTATTTTTCCTTTAAAATATTTTTTTTCTGAATCTTCTATTAAAAAAAATGATGAATTAGTAAGTAGTAAAGTAGTAAAAAATTCATTAAGGGAAATAATCAAAAATGAAGATAAAAGTAACCCTTACACAGATGATAAATTAGAAGAAATTCTAAACAAAAAAGGTTTCGAAGTGGCAAGAAGAACTATCTCAAAATATAGGGAACAACTTAAAATACCTGTAGCAAGATTAAGAAGAGGTTTTTAAAATAAGGAAAAAGCTAATCCTAATTTATGTTGACTAGGATTAAGCAGAGTATTTTTTGGTAAAGTATTATCATTAAATAATTTTGAAGAATATTTTTTATAAAACAAATTAAAGTTACCAATACCTATAGATAATGTTATACCATATCTTACCTGATTCAAACCAAAATCTTTACTGACTTTTTCATAAATATTTGAATTATTTAAAACAGATTTAACCTTTGTAGAAGCACCAATTAATAATCCAACCTCACCACCAACTCCAATAAAAAATCTACCTTTATCATACTTGCCTGATCCAAAATAATATCTAAACTCTACAGGAACATCCAAATAAGTCATCATTAATTTATTAGTTTTTGGAGAAATATCTAATGTATCAATAGAAATATTTGTAATACCATCAATATCAACTTCTTCTAATAAAATTACATCATTTGTAAAAGAATAATTTTCAGCACTTAATCCAATTCCAGGATTAAAAGAAAAATTATCACTTAAAAAAATAGGTTTTGAATAATTAAAATTTATTGATCTAGATGCAAATGATTTAATATCCATAGAAGGATCATTTTCTGAAAGAAAATTAAATCCAATATTTAATTTTAAATAACCTGGTATATCAATATTAGTTTTTGATTGAGAGTTTTCTAATGTTGACTTATCTTGAGCAATAGAAGAGAATGTTAAAAAGAATAAAATAAAAAATAAATACTTTTTCATAAGATGCTATTTTTTTATTACATGCAAAAATAACTTAATAAATAAGATTGTATAATATATTATTGAAAAACTAATAGTATAAAATGTTAAATTTGATTAAATATTGGACTCGTAGCTTAACTGGATAGAGCACCTGGTTACGGCCCAGGAGGTTGGGGGTTCGACTCCCTCCGAGTTCACATTTTTAACCTCAACATTTAGTTGAGGTTTTTTTAACAATTATATCTACAATTTCTGGGTTTAGTAATGTTGATATATCTCCAAAATTTTCAAATTCATTTGAAGCAATTTTTCTTAGTATTCTTCTCATTATTTTTCCAGATCTTGTTTTTGGCAAACCAGGAACAAGTAAAATTTTATCAGGTTTTGCAATTGGTCCTATATGATGTGTTACAGTTTGTCTTATTCGATCAAAATAATTGGAAGTATCAGAATTTGAATGTAAAATAACAAAAGCAAAAATTCCTTGACCTTTAATATCATGAGGATAACCTACCACTGCAGATTCAACAACCAAACTATCTTGATTTATAGCATCTTCAACTTCTGCAGTTCCAATTCTATGACCTGAAACATTAATAACATCATCCACTCTTCCTAAAATTCTATAATTTCCATCATCATCTCTTTTAGCTCCATCTCCAGTAAAATAGTATCCTTTAAAAGTTGAAAAATATGTTTCTTTACATCTTTTATGATCACCATATGTTGTTCTTAAAATAGATGGCCAAGGAAATTTTATACATAAATTTCCTTCAATATTATTTTTTTTAATTTCTTGTCCATCATTATCAAGTAATACTGGTTGAATTCCTGGAAGAGGAAGAGTTGCATATGTTGGTTTAGATTCTATAATATTTGGAAGTGGTGTAATCATTATTCCTCCAGTCTCCGTTTGCCACCATGTATCTACAATAGGGCAATTATTTTTACCTACATTAGTATTATACCAATTCCAAGCTTCTTCATTAATTGGCTCTCCAACAGAACCTATAACTCTTAATGAATCTAAACTCGCTCCTTCTAAATATTTATCTCCAAAAGATTGTAAAGCCCTTATAGCAGTTGGAGCAGTGTAGAACTGATTAACACTATGTTTATCAATGATTTTCCAAAATCTACTTGCGTCTGGAAAAGTAGGAACTCCTTCAAACATAAGTGTTTTAGCTCCCTTTAATAATGGTCCATAAACTATATAACTATGACCAGTAATCCATCCTACATCTGCAGTGCACCAATAAGTATCCCCTTCTTTATATTGAAAAACATTTTCAAAAGTATATTGAGAATAAATCATATACCCACCACATGTGTGTACTACTCCTTTTGGTTTACCAGTAGATCCTGATGTATAAAGAATAAATAACATGTCTTCTGAAGACATAGGTTCAGCGTTACATACATCATCAACTAATTCTTCAATTTCATGCAACCAAATATCTCTACCTTCTATCATTTTAATATCCATAGAAGTTCTATTTATTACTAATACATTATTAATTGAATTAGATTTTTCAACTGCCGTATCAACAACATCTTTAACGGGAATTACTTTATTCCCTCTATAATTTCCATCAGAAGTAATAATAACTTTAGCATTACAATCATCAATCCTATCCGATAATGAAGATGCACTAAATCCAGCAAATACAACTGAGTGAACTGCTCCTATTCTTGCACATGCTAACATAGAAATCGCTGCTTCTGGAATCATAGGTAAATAAATTATAACCCTATCTCCTTTTTTTACACCTAACTTCTTTAAAACATTTGCAAAAGAACAAACCTTACTAAATAATTCACCATATGTAAAAGATATACTTTCTTCATTAATATCATTGGGTTCCCAAACAATTGCTTGATTAGATTTTTTTTTGATATTTCTTTCAAATATATTTTCGGTAATATTCATTTCTCCATCAGAAAACCATTCTACCTTAGGTTCATCAAAATTCCAATCTAATATATTCGTAGGTTCTTTTTTCCATAAAAATTTTTTAGAATAATTATTCCAAAAAACTTCAGGATTATCAACGCTTTCCTTATACTGATCTTTATACTGTTGTAAATTATTAATCATTATAATATATATTTATAGAAGTTCATTAGCAAGGTTAGCAAGTTCAGACCTTTCACCTTTTCTTAGAGTAACATGGGAATATAAAGGTTGACTTTTTAATTTATCAATCAAATAAGATAATCCATTACTTTGCGAGTCTAGATATGGAGTGTCTATTTGATTAATATCACCAGTAAAAACAATTTTAGTATTTTCCCCTGCTCTAGAAATAATAGTTTTTATTTCATGAGGAGTCAGATTCTGAGCCTCATCAACAATGAAAAATATATTTGAAAAACTTCTTCCTCTAATAAAAGCTAAAGGTTGTATTACAAGTTTTTCTGATTCTATCATATTTTTTAATACCTTAAACTCTTTAGAAGATGATTTGAATTGACTCTGAATAAACTTAAAATTATCCCATAATGGCTCCATATATGGATTAATTTTTGAACTAATATCACCTGGCAGATAACCTAAATCTTTATTACTAAGAGGAACAATTGGCCTAGCAACAAAAATTTGTTTAAAATTTCTTCTTTGTGATATTGCAGATGCTAGTGCTAATAAAGTTTTTCCAGTACCAGCATCACCATTCACTGATACAAGAGGGATATTCGAATTTTTCAATGCATGAATAGCAAAGGCTTGCTCTGCATTTCTTGGCTTGATACCAGAAACAACATCCTTTTCTACTCTATAAACTAACTCCTCTTTACTTTCATAATAAGCAAGAGCTGATTTTTTTGAACTTTTAAGTACATAATATCCATTATTTGATAATGTCTTTCTCGGAAAAATTTCTTTTTTTGAAATAGAAGAATTTATGTAGAAGTTATCAATAATTTCATCTTTAATATTTTTAATAGTTTGACTTTCAAATTCCAGAGAATTTAAATTTTTTATTTTACCAGTTTTATAATCTTCTGCTTTTAGATTTAATGACTTTGCTTTTAACCTTAAGTTAATATCTTTAGAAACTAAGATTATACTTTTATTTTTTTCTTCTTTTTGAAGACTTAATGCTGAATCTAAAATTTTATGATCATTAATTTCATCGTTAAAAATATTATTTTTTGTAAACTGATTAACAAGTACCTTAAAAGAACCTTTATTTTTTCCATTCAAGGATATCCAATTATTTAACATCTTACCTGAAGAAAGTTCATCTATCATTCTTATAAATTCTCTTGCTTCAAAATTTATAGTGTCATTCCCTTTTTTCATCTGATCTAATTCTTCTAAAACAGTTATTGGAATTCCAATATCATTTTCCTCAAAATTCATAATTGAATCATGAGAATGAAGTATTACTGATGTATCAAGAACATATATTTTCTTTTTCTTAACAGGCATTATTTAGTTTAATATTTTATTATAATATTCAATATATTTTGGTAAAATGACATCTATATTAAAGTCTTTTGATCTTAGGTATGAAGCCTTCTTAAAATTATTTAAATTATTATCATTCAAAATATATAATGATTTTTCAACCATTTTATCTATATCTCCAATTTTACAACTAAAACCTGATTTTCCATTAATTATTAATTCCGGTAACCCCCCAGCATCAGAACATACAACTGGAACAGATGATGCCATTGCTTCTAGTGCAGAAAGACCAAAACTTTCTTTCTCAGAGGTTAACAAAAATAAATCTGCATTTGATAATACATTTTCTACATCTGGGATTTTTCCAATAAAAATCACATCTTTTAATGAACATAAAGATCTAGTTAAAGACTCTATATTTGCTCTTTCAGGTCCATCGCCAATCATTATTAATTTTGATGGAATAGTTTTTTTTATTTTGCAAAAAATATTTACAACATCTTGAATTCGTTTTACTTTTCTAAAATTTGATGTATGTATAATTAATTTTTCTCCATTCTTACAAAACCTTTCTCTATAAATATTTTTTTCAGATTTTTCAAAAATGCTATGATCAATAAAATTTGGAATAACATCAATTTCGTTATCTATATCAAATAGATTTAAAGTCTCTAGTTTTAAGCTATTTGATACAGCAGTTACACCATCAGAGTTATTTATAGAGTAATTAATAACTGGTTTACAAGAGGGATCTGCACCAATTAAAGTAATATCTGTTCCATGAAGGGTTGTTATAACTGGTATTTCAATTCCCATCGTCTTTAAAATATCTTTTGCTAATAAAGCACACGATGCATGAGGAATTGCATAATGAACATGAAGTAAATCTAACTTTTCAAATTTAACTATTTCCACAAGCTTACTAGTTAATGATGTTTCGTAAGGTGGATAATCAAATAATGGATAATTTTTTACTGAAACCTCATGATAAAAAAGATTATCACTAAAAACATTTAATCGAGCAGGAAGGGAATAACTAATAAAATGAACCTCATTTCCATTTTTTGATAAAGCTTTACCAAGTTCAGTAGCGACTACTCCGCTTCCACCAAATGTTGGATAACATACTATACCAATTTTCATAAATGAATGTATGAAATTTTAGAATTAATTTTTATAAAAAGCTAATAAATAAGCATTACTAAATTAACAAATTTTAAATCTATCTTTATAAATTAATTGATTTGATTTATATTTTTAAAATGAAACTACCTTCATTTATTCGTTTACCTAAAAGTAGAAAATTCAACTTTGACCCAAGACACTATGATCCAATAAGAGATGATGTAGATCAAAGGGTATCAGAAATAAAAAATAATGTAAAATCAAAAAATAAAAGATATTTTGATTACAAAAAAAATTCAGAAATTATATCAGGATCAAAACTTCAACTTATTATAGCATTATTTTTATCATTTTTTATATTTGGATGGTTATATATTGGAAATAATATTTTTATTTTCACAATTTTATTGCCTCTATGGTATATTATTAATAAAATAAGAAAAAGTAGAAATGACTAAAATATATCAATTACCAAAATCTGTTTCAAATCAAATTGCAGCAGGTGAAGTAGTACAAAGACCCTCATCCATTGTAAAAGAACTTTTAGAAAATAGTATTGATGCTAATTCAAAAAATATTAAAATAATTATTAAAGATGCTGGAAAACAATCCATAACCATAATCGATGATGGGGTTGGAATGAATAAAGAAGATTCTTTAAAGTGCTTTAATAGACACTCCACTTCTAAAATAAAAAAAGCTGAAGATTTATTTAAAATAAAATCTATGGGATTTAGAGGTGAAGCATTATCTTCTATTGCAGCTATTTCAGATGTGATAATTCAAACTAAAACAAAAAATAATGAAAATGGTTATGAAATTAATATTAGAGATTCTAAAATAATTAAAGAAAATGAAATTAGTAAAAACTTAGGGACAACAATAATAGTAAAAAATATATTTTTTAATATTCCAGCTAGGAGAAATTTTTTAAAATCAAACCCAGTAGAACTAAAATACATTATAGATGAATTCATAAGGCTTGCGCTGTCAAATCATCATATTAATTTCATATTAATTAATAATGAAATTGAAATTTATAATCTAAAAAATTCCAATCTTAAAAAAAGAATTATTTCCTTATTCAAAAAAAATTATGAACAACAACTTGTTTCATGTAATGAAAAGTTTGGAGATATTTCTATAAGTGGTTTTATTGGGAAACCTGAAAACTCAAAAAAAACTAGGGGGGAACAATTTATTTTTGTGAATAATAGATTTATAAAAAATAATTACCTGAATCATGCAATTTTTAAAACTTATCAAGGTTTAATAGAAGATAAAAAATATCCTTTTTATATATTATTTATTGAAATTGACACAGCAAAAGTAGATATTAATATCCACCCTACAAAGACAGAAGTAAAATTTGAAGATGAAAAACTACTCTATAATCTAATGAATTCTTCAGTGAGTAAATCATTAGGCACTCACCATATTATACCTTCTATTGATTTTAATGCAGATATTAATTTTAATAATAAAGTTGTTATTGATTACGATAAAAATAAATATCAAAATACTCAATTAAACAGCTCTAAAAATCAAAAAGAGTGGCAAAATATTTTTAATGAAGCAAAAATTGAAAATTCTAATACTAGAAAAATATTTGAAGATGATTCAATAGAAATAAAAAATAATCCCATACAAGTACTTGAAAATTTTATTTTTAAACAACTTGGAGATAAACTTTTGATATTTAATAATAAAAATTGTCAACAAACGATATTATATGAAAAATTTGAAAAATCATCTTTAAATTCATACTCAAATTCACAACAAAACTTATTTCCAAAATATATTGAATTTAATAATTCAGATTTTCAATTAATTAAAGAAATAATTAATGATATAAAATCTATAGGATTTGATATTGATTTTTTTGGTAAAAATTCTATAGTAGTAAATGGTATTCCAACAGGTCTTGATGATATAAATGAAGAAGAAATAATAGAAAGTTTTATTGAGGAAATAAAAAATAATAATCAAAACTTAAAAGCTGAAAAAAAAGAAATAATTTTAAAATCAATTTCTAAAAATGCTCAAATTTTAAATAAGAAAAAATTAAATACTGAAGAAATGAAATCAATTATTGATAGATTATTTGCTTGTAATAATCCAAAGTATTCCCCCGATGGAAAATTGAATTTCATCGAACTAAATAATAGTAAAATAGAAAATTTATTTTAATGTTCAACTTAACTCCTGCAGCAAAAAACATTCTAATTATAAATGGTATAATTTTTATATTATCAGATTTTATTGGGTTAAGATCATTTATAATAGAAAGCTTCGGAATGAGATATTTTCTATCTGATAATTTTCAACCTTATCAAATTCTAACTTATATGTGGGTTCATGCTGGATTTGGTCATTTATTCAGCAATATGTTTTCTGTATTAATTTTTGCTCCAATTCTTGAAAAAGTCTGGGGTGCTAAAAGATTTTTTATTTTTTATTTAGTTACAGGTATTGGAGCTGGCATTTTATATTCAGGAATCAATTTCTATGAAAATTATTCATTTGAATTAAAAGTAAAAAGTTATGAACAAAACCCTTCTGCTGAATCTTTTAGAAGGTTAGTATTAGATAATTCCTCAGAATATTATAATCAACTTTATGAATTTATAAGTGCTTATGAAGAGAATCCTTCAAACTCTAACGAAAGTAAGAGTATAATGTATGCAAATGATTTATTAAAAGTAAAAAGTGATGTGCCAATGGTAGGTGCTTCAGGAGCTGTTTTTGGAATTCTATTGGCTTTTGCAATGTTATTTCCTAATATGGAACTTATGCTTTTATTTCCCCCTATACCAGTCAAAGCAAAGTATCTAGTTTTAGTATACGGAATCTATGAATTATGGAGTGAATTAAATAGAATGCCAGGTGATAATGTAGCTCATTTTGCTCACTTGGGAGGAATGCTTATAGCATACCTAATATTACAATATTGGAAAAAAAAATATGGTACTTATTACTAAAATATGTCAAACTTTATAATTGAAGATTTCAAAAAAGCATGGAATAAAAAAGACAATGGACTTGTCAAAATAATTCTAATTAACGTTATTATATTTATAGGAATAAGTATTATAAAAGTTTTTCTTCAAATTGGAGGTTTAGAAATTTTATATATAAAGTTTTCAAACTCTTTAATGA